>QFCE01002393.1_pt1 | contig 259667 bp, 258 predicted proteins | sample 5346091 | NCBI WGS metagenome assembly QFCE01 (sample SAMN09062252, study PRJNA434731) | Human gut metagenome, whole genome shotgun sequencing project. | isolation source: stool timepoint A chromium assembly | host: Homo sapiens | collected 2015 | reverse complement strand
AGCAGTTTCAGTGTTCAGTTTTGAAGGTATAAAGAAAAAAGAGGGTGACTTAGATAATAGGTCGCCTTTTTTCGTGTCAAAATATTTTTATTGTTTACTCTGTTAAAGTCTGATATAATAGGAAAGAAAAATTCCGGAGAGGTTGAAAATATATGTTGGATGAAATCAAACAGTCCATTGACGACGCACAGATGGTGCTTGTAGGGATCGGCGCCGAGATGGATGCTGCCGCAGAGGGACAGGATGAAGCTTTTTTGGAAACGCTGAAGGCGCAGGCGGAAAGCAACCCTGCGGCGGCACAGCTTTTGACGTTTATGCAGGCGCGGCAAAAGGGGGCGAGATCCCGCAGCGAGTTGCTGGCAGCGTATCAAAGGCTGGCAGGGCTTTTGGAAGGGAAAAACTATTTTGTGGTATCTTTGTGCGACGACGGGCTGATCGACGAAGCCGGGCTTTGCGCAGACAGGATCGTGACGCCGCGTGGAAACAAAGCGGGAGACAAAGACGGGACAGGAGAGGCAGAAAAGGCAGAAAAGGCAGAAAAGGCAGAAAAGGCAGAGGAGCCTGAAAACGGAGAAACGCCGGCTCCTGCAGGTTATGAGGAAGCAGACTGGCAGCGGTATATGAAATGGCTGCAGGGGATTCTGAATAAAAAGCTTTGTATTTTGGAGCTGGGGGCAGGGATGGAAGCGCCTCAGGTGATCCGGTTCGCCTTTGAAAAAGTGACGTTTTTTAATCAGAAGGCATATCTGTACCGGGTGCATTCCAGATTTCCGCAGCTTACGGAAGAATTAAAGGGGCGCGGCTGCAGCGTTGCGATGCACCCGGCGGATCTTTTGAAAGAATAAAAAGGGGTGAGCGAAAATGATCGCGGTCATCGATTATGATGCGGGAAATGTGGCAAGTGTGGAAAAGGCGCTTCGGTATCTGGGAGAAGAGACGGTTGTGACGAGAGATCCGGAAACGCTTTTTTCGGCGGAAAAAGTGATCCTGCCGGGCGTGGGATCCTTTGGAGAGGCGATGGAGCGGCTGAAGGAATACGGGCTTGTGGAGCCGATCCGTGAAATTGTCCGCAGGAATACGCCGTTTCTGGGGATCTGTCTGGGACTGCAGCTTTTGTTTGAATCCAGTGAGGAAAGCCCCGGCGCAGAAGGGCTCGGCATTTTAAAGGGAAGGATCGTCAAAATCCCGGAGGGAACAGGGGCGGACAACGAACCGCTTAAAATCCCGCACATCGGGTGGAATTCCCTCACATTCCCGAAAAAGGGACGGCTGTTTGAGGGGATCGGGCAGGAGCCATATGTATATTTCGTCCATTCGTATTATCTGAAGGCTGAGGAAGACGTGGTAACGGCGAGGACGCAGTACGGTGTTTCCATTGATGCTTCCGTGGAAAAAGGAAACGTGTTTGCATGTCAGTTCCACCCGGAAAAAAGCTCGGAGGCAGGACTTGGGATTTTGCGAAACTTCGTGAAGCTTGGAAGAGAGGGAAACTAATATGTATACAAAACGGATCATTCCCTGTCTGGACGTACACGGGGGCAGGGTCGTAAAGGGCGTTAATTTCGTAAATCTAAAGGATGCGGGAGATCCGGTAGAGATCGCTGCGGCATACGACAGGGCGGGAGCGGACGAACTGGTATTTTTGGACATCACCGCTTCTGTTGATGCAAGAAAGACGGTCACAGATATGGTACGGCGCGTTGCAGAGCAGGTATTTATCCCGTTTACGGTCGGAGGAGGAATCCGCACCGTGGAGGATTTTAAGGAAATTTTGCGCGCCGGGGCAGATAAAATTTCCGTTAATTCCGCGGCAATTTCCAATCCGGGACTGATTGCAGAGGCGGCGGACAAGTTTGGAAGCCAGTGCGTTGTGCTTGCCATCGACGCAAGGAAAAGGAAGGACGGCGGCTGGAGCGTTTTTCAAAACGGAGGCAGGCTCGATACCGGAATGGATGCCGTGGAATGGGCGAAAAAGGCGGAGCAGCTCGGCGCAGGCGAGATTTTGCTGACCAGCATGGACTGCGACGGGACGAAGGCAGGATATGATATTGCCCTGACAAAAGTAGTGGCGCAGTCGGTCCGTATTCCCGTGATCGCTTCGGGAGGCGCAGGGACGAAAGAGCATTTTTATGAGGCGTTTGCGAAAGGGCATGCGGACGCGGCGCTGGCGGCTTCGCTGTTTCATTATAAAGAACTGGAAATCGGGCAGGTCAAGGAATACTTAAGACAGAAAGGGGTAGCGGTCAGATGTCAATGATCGATAACGACTGGCTTCCGGCGCTGAAGGATGAATTTCGGAAGCCTTATTATGCACAGCTGTTTTCTTTTGTAAAGGAAGAATATGCGACGAAGGTGATCTATCCTCCGGCGGATGATATTTTTAATGCGTTCCATTTTACGCCGTTAAGCGAAGTAAAGGTTGTTATTTTGGGGCAGGATCCTTATCATAACGAGCGTCAGGCGCATGGACTGTGCTTTTCGGTACAGCCCGAGCAGGATATTCCGCCGTCTTTGGTCAACATTTATCAGGAGCTGCACGACGATCTGGGCTGTTATGTGCCCAACAACGGCTATCTGGAAAAATGGGCGCGTCAGGGCGTGCTTTTGCTCAATACCGTGCTGACCGTGCGGGCGCATCAGGCAAATTCCCATCAGGGGAAGGGCTGGGAGCAGTTTACGGACGCGGTTATCCGGGCGGTAAACGCGCAGGACAGGCCGATCGTATTTTTGCTCTGGGGAAGGCCGGCGCAGCAGAAGGCGGCGATGCTGGACAATCCCAATCATCTGATCTTAAAAGCGCCCCATCCCAGTCCGCTTTCTGCCTACAGGGGCTTTTTTGGATGCAGGCATTTCAGTCAGGCAAACGAATTTTTAAAGGCGCACGGCGTGGCCCCGATCGACTGGCAGATCGAAAACCGCTGATGGGTTTTCAAGCATAAAATGAGGAATTTTGAGGAGATATTATGGAAAAAAGACCGTTTGTGACAAAGGAACAGATTGAGGAGATCGTAAAAACATATCCGACCCCTTTTCATATTTATGATGAAAAGGGAATCCGGGAGAACGCCCGCAAGGTAAAGGAAGCGTTTGCATGGAATCAGGGTTTCCGGGAATATTTTGCGGTAAAGGCGACGCCCAATCCGTTTCTGATCGATCTTTTGCGGGAATACGGCTGCGGCTGCGACTGCTCTTCGGATACGGAGCTGATGCTCTGCGAGGCGATCGGGGCAAAGGGGGAGGAGATCATGTTTTCCTCCAACGATACGCCGGCAGAGGAATATGCGCTGGCGGCAAAGATGGGCGCGATCATCAATCTGGACGACATTACGCACATTGAATTTGTAGAGCAGATCCTTGGCAGGCTTCCGGAGACGATGAGCTGCAGGTTTAACCCCGGCGGCATTTTTAAAATGAGCAACGGCATCATGGACAATCCGGGCGATTCCAAATACGGAATGACCGAGGCGCAGATGTTCGAGGCGTACCGGATCATGAAGCAAAAAGGGGTAAAGCACTTTGGGATCCATGCATTTTTAGCGAGCAATACGGTAACAAACGAATATTATCCGCAGCTGGCAAAGCAGCTGTTTGAGCTGGCTGTCCGTCTGGAACGGGAGACGGGCGCAGACGTTTCCTTTATCAACCTGTCCGGCGGCGTCGGCATCCCGTATCGTCCGGAGCAGGAGCCAAACGACATCCTTGCGATCGGGGAAGGCGTGCGCAAAGTTTACGAGGAAGTGCTTGTTCCCGCCGGGATGGGCGACGTGGCGATCTATACGGAAATGGGACGCTTTATGATGGGGCCTTACGGGGCGCTTGTCACAAAAGCGATCCATGAAAAGCATATTTATAAGGAATATATCGGCGTGGACGCCTGCGCGGCGAATTTGATGCGCCCCGCGATGTACGGCGCTTATCATCATATTACGGTGCTGGGCAAGGAGGACGCGCCCTGCGACCACGTTTACGACGTGACGGGCTCGCTGTGTGAAAACAACGATAAGTTCGCCGTGGACAGAAAGCTTCCGGAAATCGAAAAGGGCGATTACCTGTTTATCCACGACACGGGCGCGCACGGGTTTTCCATGGGCTACAATTATAACGGCAGGCTGCGCAGCGCAGAGCTTTTGCTGAAAGAGGACGGCAGCGTGGAGCTGATCCGCCGGGCAGAGACGCCGAAGGACTATTTTGCCACATTTGACTGCTTCGGGGATTTTTACGGGAAGCTGAAGCTGTAAAAAATGTTCTTGCAAATAGGGGAAAGTTATGGTATCATAATTTTCAGTGCTGATGAATCAGCACATGCCGGCGTGGCGGAATGGCAGACGCGGCAGACTCAAAATCTGTTTATGGTGACATAGTGCGGGTTCAAGTCCCGCCGCCGGCAGTGAACTTTATAGGTGCATGCGTGTATCCGTCATCGGATGGATACCATCAGAGGTGCTTGAATGTATTCCGTAGATCATAGAAGGGATGCATCCGGGCATCTCTTTTTTTATGAAAAAGGAGGATGAAATGAAAAAAATACGATCTGATTTTTCAAGATATATTGCATTGAGCGTTGCAGGGATGCTCGGGTCTGCGGGAACGATTCTGGCGGATACTTATTTTGTGTCGGATCGGCTGGGAGCGCAGGGGCTGACCGCGCTGAATCTGGCGATCGCGGTGTTCGGGCTGATAAACGGCGTCGGCATGATGCTGGGAGCCGGAGGGGCAACGAGGTATGTGATCCTGAAAACACAGGGGAAAAAGCGGGAGGCAGATCAGGTATTTACGATCGCTTTTCTGGGCGCATTTTTGGCGGGAATGCTGTTTTGGGGCTGCGGGATGTTGTTTGCAGAGAGGCTGGCGATGCTTTTAGGGGCAGATGCGTCGGTGCTTCCGATGTGCAGCATCTATTTAAAAACGATTCTATGCTTTGCCCCGTTTTTTGTGCTGAATCATTTTTTCATGATTTTTATCCGAAGCGATGGAAACCCGAGACTTTCGGCGCTGGCCATGCTGACGGCGAGCTTTTCCAACATCATTCTGGATTTTGTGATGATGTATCCGATGAATATGGGAATTTTTGGCGCGGCACTGGCAACGGGACTTTCGCCGGCGATCGGGCTGTGTATCTGCGGAATGCATCTGCTTTTGAAAAAGAATCAGTTTCATTTTGCATGTTCGGGGATTCGGCTGGGAGAGCTTGGCAGGATTGTGTCAATCGGGCTGTCATCTTTTGTAAATGAATGTTCTGCCAGTGTCGTGCTGGTCGTATATAATCTGCTGATCCTGCGTCATTCCGGCAATACGGGCGTTGCGGCATATGGCATCGTGGCAAATCTCGCGCTGGTGGTCATGGCGGTGTTTACCGGGATCTCGCACGGCATCCAGCCGCTTTTGGGCAGGGCATTCGGCAGAGGGGACGAGGCAGAAATAAAAACCCTGTACCGGACAGGGGCGCTGCTGTGTGCCTGCATCGGGATCGGTACGCTGGCGATCGCGCACGGGTTTGCAGGGCAGCTTGCAGCGCTGTTTAACAGGGAAAATGACCCGATGCTGCAGATGATCGCAGAAAGCGGGATGAGGCTGTATTTTATCGGATTTTTATTTGCCGGGCAAAACGTGCTGACGGCGGCTTTGTTTGCCTCGGTGCAGAAGCCGGGAAGTGCATTTTTTATCTCGTTTTTCAGGGGATGTGCCGGTGTGATCGTAAGCGCTGCGATATTTGCGGCATTTTTTGGAATGAATGGGATCTGGCTTTCGTTCCCGGTGACGGAAGGAATGGCAGTTCTGATCGGGCGGTATTTTGGACAGCGGGAAAAGGAGGCAGAGCTGGAAGAAAATTGCGCGGCATCTTGACAACCTGCGGCAAATAGTGGTACGGTTACTGTGCAATTTTTAAAAAGACATACTTAAAAATGAGGAGAAGAGCATGCAGGAGTTAAAACCGATCAAAGAAGGTAAAGTACGTGAGATTTACGACAACGGCGACAGCCTGATCATGGTTGCCACAGACCGCATCAGCTGCTTTGATGTGATCCTTCACAACGAAGTGACAAAGAAAGGCGCTGTCCTGACACAGATGTCTAAATTCTGGTTTGACATGACGAAGGATATTCTGCCGAACCACATGATTTCCGTTGACACGAAGGATATGCCGGAATTTTTCCGGCAGGAGAAGTTTGAGGGCAAATCCATGATGTGCAGAAAGCTTCAGATGCTTCCGATCGAGTGTATCGTGCGCGGCTATATCACCGGCAGCGGCTGGGCGAGCTATCAGGAAAACGGCACGGTCTGCGGAATCCGTCTGCCGGAGGGCTTAAAGGAATCCGACAAGCTTCCTGAGCCTATTTATACCCCGTCCACAAAGGCGGAGATCGGCGATCACGATGAGAATATTTCCTTTGAACAAAGCATTGCCCATCTGGAAAAATATTTCCCGGGCAAGGGGCAGGAGTATGCGGAGCTGCTTCGTGACAAGACGATCGCGATTTACAAAAAATGCGCGGAATATGCGCTGAGCAGGGGAATCATCATTGCGGATACCAAATTTGAATTCGGTCTGGACGAGGAAGGCAATCTGGTAATCGGCGACGAAATGCTGACTCCCGACAGCTCCCGTTTCTGGCCGGCAGAAGGCTACGAGCCCGGACATGGCCAGCCCTCCTTTGACAAGCAGTTTGCCCGCGACTGGCTGAAAGCGAATCCGGATAACGACTGGACGCTTCCTCAGGAGATCGTAGACAAGACGATCGAGAAGTATCTGCAGGCGTACGAGATGCTGACAGGGGAAAAACTGGCGTAAAACCGGAATAAAAATACATGCGCTACTGGACATCTTCTTTCTTTCGTGCTATCATTTTTGTATCATTATAAATTTTTAGTTGGAGGACGCAGGAATCATGGCAAGAAGAAAGAAAAATATGACAGTCGAAGAGGAAATGGCATTTCTGGACAGCGAAATCGTAAAGGCTGAGGACGCGCTGAAGGCATTGAAGGCGCGCAAGAGAGCGCTTGCCAAGGCAAAAGAACAGGAAGAGCTGCAGACGCTGTATGCCGCGATCAAAGAATCCGGCAAGTCCGTAGCGGACGTAATTTCTACATTGAAATAAGCAGGGCGCTGTTTTAAAGGGCGCACTGTTCTGAAAAGATGGGGAACAGGTATCTGCCTGTTCCCTGTTTTGTAAGTAAGACAGCATGGGATGAGAGCAGAGGAGAAGAGCATGGGGAAGGAAAGAGTGGTTCACGCGGCGCTTCTGGGGATCGGAACCGTCGGAGGCGGCGTATTTAAGCTGGTAAAAGAACTGGAAGAGGACATCATCGCAAAGACGGGGGCGCGTCTTGTGATTGATAAGATCTTAGTGCGCGACAGATCCAGGCAGCGAAAAGGCGTCCCGCAGGAGCTTTTGACGGACAGCTGGCAGGAGATCGTAAGGGATGAAAAGATCGAGATCGTGATCGAGGTAATGGGCGGGATCGAGCCTGCGCTGACATGGCTGCAGGAGGCGATGCTTGCAGGCAAGCAGGTAGTGACGGCGAATAAGGATCTTTTGGCGGAGCACGGCGCAGAACTGTTTGCCGCGGCGGAAGAAAAAAGCTGCGACCTTCATTTTGAAGCCGCAGTGGCAGGGGCAATCCCGATCATCCGTCCCCTTCGGCAGAGCCTGACGGCAAGCCAGCTTACGGAGGTAATGGGGATCGTCAACGGGACGACCAACTATATCCTGACGCGCATGGCGGAGGACGGGATGGATTATGCCGACGCTTTGCAGATGGCGACGAAGCTCGGATATGCGGAGAGCAACCCGACGGCGGATGTGGAGGGTTATGACGCGGGACGCAAGCTGGCGATCATGGCTTCCATCGCCTTTAATTCCCGCGTGACTTTTTCACAGGTATATACGGAAGGGATCACGAAGATCACGGCGAACGATATTCAGTATGCAAAGGAATTTGGCTATGCGATCAAGCTGATCGGCATGACGAAGCTGACGGAGGACGGGATCGAGGTAAAAGTCCATCCGATGCTTCTGCCGCAGGAGCATCCGCTTTCGTCGGTCAGGGATTCGTTCAATGCGGTCTTTGTGCATGGAAAGGCGTGCGACGACGCGATGTTTATGGGGCGCGGGGCAGGGCAGATGCCGACTGCCAGCGCGGTAATGGGCGATGTGATCGACGCGATGCGCAACATCCTGCACGGTTCCTGCGGGAAAATCGGCTGCGGCTGTTACAAAGATCTTCCGGTCAAGCCGGTGGAGGAGACGGAAAGCAGGTTTTTCATGCGGACGCAGGTTGTGGACAGGCCGGGCGTCCTGGCAAAGATCGCCGGGATCCTGGGAGAGCACGGCGTGAGCATCGAACAGGTTTATCAGAAAAAGAGCGTGGATGGTATTTCAGAGCTGGTGATTATTACGGATCTTGTGCAGGAGAAGCATTTTGACGATGCGCTCGGGGAGTTAAAGCAGATGGCTGTGATGAAGGAGATCTCCGGCGTGATCCGGGTTTACGGATGAAGGCAGAGCGGAAATAAGAGAGATTGTGCGTAAAAAAAGTGCGGGCAGCAGGGAGTTTGCTGTGTCCGCACTTTTTTGTTCGATAAGAAAGGAACTTTCCCATCAAACAAAAAACACGATTATGTGCACTCGCTCGAAGGGAGTTTATTGCCTGACGTCCGGCGCATTCAGATAAGCCTCATATCGATCCGGATGTCGTTGCCGGAAACGGTAACGTCCGCCATGCTTCCGACGATGAGCGGCATCATGGGGGGCAGATGCCCAAGATCCACGTCCATAATGACCGGGACATGATAGCGGGAAGCGGTGGAAAGCACTGCCTCATAGGCGTCAAGCCCCATCATTTCCTGCCCGAAGCAGAGCGGACGGCCGATCAAAAAGCCCTTTACATGGCGGAACCATCCCGCATGCTCCATCTGCCACATGGCGCGCCGGATGGAAAAAACATTTAAGTCGCAGGCTTCCAGAAACCAGATGATGCCGTCGTCCTGATACCGGTCGATGAAGCCGGCGGTCTGGTCATAGACGGTTCCCAGAAGATTTACAAGACAGTCCATGCAGCCGCCCAGAAGCCTGCCCGAAAAGGAAGCGTCCTGATCGGGGAAGCGTTTCAGGACGCGGGGCTGCGTCACATGATAGGGCGCAAGCGGATTGGTTTCATCCTTCAGGGATTCCTTTTCCCAGAGATCATAGCCGGAAACACTGGAAACCTGCCCGGTGAGGATGCCAAGGGCGTCATGCAGCGCCGGATGCCACGGCTCCATGCCAAAGGCGGCGGCGCAGGGGCCGTATATGGAGGCGGTGTCGGCAAGCGTCGCCAGCAGGTAGGTCATATTTGTGTTGTCGGAATAACCCATGAACCATTTGGGGGCGGCATTCCGGATGCGTTCAAAATCCACATGATCCAGAATCTCGCACATCAGCTCTCCGCCGCCGCAGGAGATCAGACAGTCGTTTTGTTCCCGAAGATAATATTCGGTCAGCTCAGCGCCGCATTTTTGGGGAGTGCTGCTGATGCCGACGCCTTCCCCGGCAAAGCAGTTGGGGCCAAAATCGAAAGAATAGCCGAGGGCGGCAAGCTGCTTCTGGGCGTTTTCAAAGGCTTCTTTATAAGGGGAAATGCTGCAGCCAAAGGACGGGGCGACAAAGCCGATCGTTCCTTTTGCCGGAAGATTGCGGGGATATTTCATGACGGTTCCTTTCTTTGTGTGTTATAAAATGGGGGATCAGCGATTTATCGGCTCTTCTATCAGCTGCCTGCACAGGATGGTCAGCGCATGAATCAGCTGCCTGCACAGGACGGTCAGAGCTTGACGTTTTCGGTCGGGACGATAAAGCCCTCGCCAAATACCTCGCTGGTTTCCGTGATCATCACAAAGGCGCTGGGGTCGATCTCATGCGCCGCCTGACGTACCTTGTAGATCTCTGTTTTGGAGCAGGCGCACAAAAGCACCTGACGGTCAATATCGGTATAGGAGCCTCTGGCGCGGATGGAGGTTGAACCTCTGGCACATACCTCGTCGATCCGGGCGGAGACCTGCGGGCCGCAGGTCGTAATGATGATCGCCAGTTTTCCGGCGCTCGTGCCGTACAGGATCTTGTCGATGACAACGGAGGTAACAAATGCTGCGATCAGACCGTAAAGCACCGCGTCGATGTTGCCGAATACGGGCCAGCCGATGCCGATGATCACAAGGTCGATCGCCATCGTGACCGCGCCGATGGACAGGTGCGGGTGCAGCGTTTTGATGGACATCGTTAAAAAGTCAGAGCCGCCGGTGGAAGAGCCGCGCATATAGATCAGCCCCAGGCCGGCTCCGAAAAATACGCCGGAAAACAGCGCCGCCAGCATCGGGTTTCCGGCATAGGCGGGCGTGAGCGGGAAAATAAAATCCAGAATGATCGTATTGATGATGATCGTCCGGATGGATTTGAGCATAAAATGCCGCCCGACGATCCGGTAGCTCATCAGGATAAGCGGGATATTCAAGACAAGCGAAGTCATACCGATGGGCAGCCCCCAGAGATGGTTTATGATAAGGGCGACGCCGGAGAGCCCTCCCGGGGCAAAGTTTGCAAGCTTGGCAAACGTATAGATCCCGACGGAAAAAAGGATATTGCCGACGATGTCGCAGATCCAGTCCAGACAGACGTCCCTTGTGTGCGGTTTTAAATGGATGGAACCCTTGAGCTGTTTCATATGATGTTCTCCGTTTTTTCGTTTTTATATATGATGCGGGGAAAGCGAAAGCGCCCGGCTGCGGCCGCGGCAGACTGCTTCGCGCTTTGCAGCCTTTGATCCTGTTACCATACATATAGATTGTGACATGGCAGCCAAAAAAAGTCAAGAAAAGGGAAATTTCCGGACTGCTGCGCAGATGCCTTCTGCATTTTAGAAAAAATTCAGAAAAATTTTCTTGCAATCAAAGGAGGGGCGGAGTAAGATACGAAAAGTAATTAACACTGTTAATTATTCATCATGTTAATACTTGTATACGGTGGGAAGGAGCCGGGAATGGAATCAATGGATCTTGTAAAGCAGTTTATGAAGGCGATGGCGCGGTTTCGGAAGATGGATTACAGCGTGCTGCATCCGGGAGCCGGGAACGGCGAGTTTGCGGCGCTGGAGCTGATCAGCCGCCACAGCAGGCAGTGTGGGGCGCTGTACGGTGTCTATGTGAGCGAGCTTTTAAAGGTCATGGATGTTTCCGCCCCGGCGCTTTCGAGGCTTTTGCGGAGCATGGAGCAAAAGGGGCTGTGCGTGCGGGAGATCGACCCGGAGGACAGGCGCAGCACCTGCGTGCATTTAACGCCCAAGGGGCAGCAGGCGAGGGATAAGGGGCATACCCTGATGCTGGGATTTGCCTCCCGCGTGGTAGACGGAATGGGAGAAGAAGAGTTCCGGCAGATGATCGCTTTGTGGAACCGTTTCGGGGACGTGATGGAAGAGGAAATTTCAGCATTGAAAGGAGACTGATATGTTTCGGCTACTGGGTTATTTGAAACAATGCAAAAAATCAGTGCTGGCGATCATCGTTTTGCTGGTCGTCCAGGCATATTGTGATCTGGCGCTGCCGCAGTATACATCGGATATTGTGGACGTGGGAATCCAGCAGGGAGGCATCGAATATGCGGCGCCTGAGCAGATGAGAAAAGAGACGTTTGACCGCTTAAAGAAGCTGATGACTTCTGAGGAGAAAGAAGCGGCAGAGGCTTTTTATGAGCAAAGGCAGGACGGAAGCCTTGAGCGGACGACAGACCGGAAGGAGGATCTGGAGCAGTTAAACGGGCTGTTTCGGCTGCCGATGGCGATGCTTTCCGGAATGGAGGAGGCAGCGCCTGAGCTGGAGGCGCAGGATATAACGCTTTCGGATGAGCAGATCTTAACGCTGCGGGAGCAGGTCAGCGCCCGGGCGGGCGATATGAGCGAGTCGCTGCTGGATCAGAGGGCGGTGCTGTTTGTAAAGCAGGAATATGAGGCGATGGGAAAGGACGCAGGGGCGGTCCAGACCAAATATCTTCTTGTAACGGGCGCGAAGATGCTGGGCTTTACGCTTTTGATGGTGGCAAGCGCGATCCTCGTAAGCCTGCTGGCGTCCCGGGCGGCGGCGTTCATCGGCAAAAGCCTGCGCGGTCAGGTATTTAACCGGGTAATGTCTTTTTCCAGCGCGGAAATGCACCGGTTTTCCACCGCGTCTTTGATCACGAGGAGCACAAACGACATCCAGCAGGTGCAGATGGTCGCGGTCATGCTTTTGCGGATGGTCATTTATGCGCCGATCGTCGGGATCGGCGGCGTGCTGAAGGTAACGGAAACCAAAACCGGAATGGCGTGGATCATCGCGCTGGCGGTAGGCGTGATCATGGCGGTGGTGCTCGTGCTGATGGGGATTGCCATGCCGCGGTTTCAGAAAATGCAGCAGCTCGTGGACCGGCTGAATCTGGTATCCAGAGAGATCCTGACCGGACTTTCCGTGATCCGGGCATTTTCCAGAGAAAAGTTTGAAGAGGAGCGGTTTGACGGGGCGAACAGGGATCTGATGAAAACGCAGCTGTTCACAAACCGCGTAATGACATTTATGATGCCGACGATGATGCTGATCATGAACTGTGTGACGGTAATGATCGTATGGTTCGGCGCAAAGGGGATTGACGCCGGCAGCCTGCAGGTCGGGGATATGATGGCGTTTATGACGTATACGATGCAGATCGTCATGTCCTTTTTGATGCTGACGATGGTTTCCGTGATGCTGCCCCGGGCGGGCGTGGCGGCGGACCGGATCGAAGAGATCCTCCATACAAACAGCAGCGTATCCGACGCAGAAAAGGTGCAGGATGAAAAGCTTAAGGACTGCAAGGGCGTGCTTTCTTTTGAGGACGTAAGCTTTAAATATCCGGGGGCGGACGACAATGCGCTGGAGCACATCAGCTTTACCGCAGAGCCGGGCAAAACGACGGCGATCATCGGAAGCACAGGCTGCGGCAAATCCACGCTGATCAACCTGATCCCGCGGTTTTATGATGTGACGGGAGGAAGGATCCTTTTAGACGGCGTGGACATCCGGCAGCTTTCCCAGCATGGGCTGCGGGAGGTGCTTGGGCTTGTGCCCCAGAAGGGGATCCTGTTTTCCGGGACGATCGCTTCCAACATCAAGCTGGCGGGAGAAGAGCGGATCAGCGACGGGCAGATGAGGGAAGCTGCGGATACGGCGCAGGCGCGGGAGTTTATCGACGGAAAGCCGGAGGGCTACGACAGCCCGGTGGCGCAGGGAGGCAGCAATGTTTCCGGCGGACAAAAGCAGCGTCTGGCGATCGCCCGGGCAATCGCCAAAGACCCGAAGATCTATCTGTTTGACGACAGCTTTTCGGCGCTGGATTATAAGACGGACGCGGCGCTGAGACAGGCGCTTGGAAGGAAAGCGTCCAATGCGACGGTCCTCATCGTGGCGCAGCGGATCAGCACGATCCTGCATGCGGATCAGATCCTCGTGCTGGATGACGGCAGGATCGCCGGAAAGGGTACTCATGAGGAGCTGTTAAAAAACTGTGGCGCATATCAGGAAATCGCCCGTTCCCAGCTGTCTGAGAGCGAGCTGAAAGGAGGAGCAGCACAATGAGCCAGAAACATTCAGGACGTCCGGCGATGGGGCACGGACACGGGCACGGGATGATGCCCGGCGAAAAGGCGAAGGATTTTAAAGGCACGGTCGGCAGGCTGTCCGCCTACCTTGGGAAATACAGGATCGGTCTGGCGGCGGTGCTTGTTTTTGCGGTGGGAAGCACCATATTCAGCATCATCGGGCCGAAGGTGCTGAGCAAGGTGACAACGGAGCTGTTTAACGGCCTTGTGGCGAAGGTAAGCGGAACCGGAGGCATCAATTTTGCAAGGATCGGTCAGATCCTTTTGTGGCTTCTTGGCATTTATCTTGTGAGCGCCCTGTTTAACTTTATCCAGGGCTGGCTGATGACGGGGATCACCCAGAAGCTGTGCTTTCGGATGCGGCGCGAGATTTCGGAAAAGATCAACCGGATGCCCATGAAATATTTTGAGTCAAGGACGGTCGGGGAAGTGCTTTCCCGTATCACAAACGACGTGGATACGCTCGGGCAGAGCTTGAACCAGAGCATCACGCAGCTGATCACCTCCGTGACGATGATGATCGGCGTGCTCATTATGATGCTTTCCATCAGCCCGCTCATGACGGTCATCGCGTTTGTGATCCTTCCGATTTCCGGCGGACTGATCGGGGCGGTCGTAAAGCGTTCCCAGAAATATTTTATCCGGCAGCAGGAATGTCTGGGAAACATCAACGGTCAGGTGGAGGAAGCCTACAGCGGCCACAGCGTGATCCGGGCGTTTAACCGGGAAGAGGCGGTAAAGGCAGAGTTTGACGGGACAAATGAGCTGCTGTATCAGTCCGCGTGGAAATCCCAGTTTATTTCCGGCATGATGCAGCCGATCATGACGTTTGTGGGAAATCTGGGCTATGTGGCGGTTGCGGTCAGCGGCAGCATCCTGGCGGTGCGCGGCGCGATCGAGGTCGGGGACATTCAGGCGTTTATCCAGTATGTGCGCAATTTTACCCAGCCGATCACGCAGATCGCCCAGGTTTCCAATATGCTTCAGTCCACAGCGGCTGCGGCGGAGCGCGTGTTCGAGTTTCTGGAGGAGGAAGAGGAAGCACAGACCGCAGAAAATGCCGTTTCGACAGAAGGGCTGACCGGAGAGGTGACCTTTGACCATGTGCGGTTTGGCTATACGCCGGAAAAAATTATTATCAACGATTTTTCCTGCAAGGTAAAGCCGGGGCAGACGGTGGCGATCGTGGGGCCCACCGGGGCGGGAAAGACGACGATGGTAAAGCTTTTGATGCGGTTTTACGATGTGAACGGCGGTTCAATTTGTCTGGACGGACACGATGTGCGCCGGTTCAACCGGGGACAGCTGCGGGAGATGTTCGGCATGGTGCTGCAGGATACGTGGCTGTTTAAAGGCACGATCATGGAGAATATCCGCTACGGACGTCTGGACGCTACGGACGAAGAGGTGATCGCGGCGGCAAAGGCAGCCCACGCGGACCGGTTTATCCGGACGCTGCCCGGCGGCTATCAGATGGAATTAAACGAGGACGGAACGAATGTTTCGCAGGGACAAAAGCAGCTTCTGACGATCGCGCGGGCGATTCTTTCAGACAGCCCGATCATGATTCTGGACGAGGCGACCAGCTCTGTGGATACGCGGACGGAGATCCAGATCCAGAAGGCGATGAACAATCTGATGAAGGGGCGCACGAGCTTTGTCATCGCGCACCGCCTGTCCACGATCCGGGACGCCGACGTGATCCTTGTGATGAAGGACGGGGACATCGTTGAACAGGGCAGTCATGAGCAGCTTCTAAAGCAGGGCGGATTTTACGCGGAGCTTTATAATTCCCAGTTTGAAAAGACGGCGTAATATCCGTTAAAATATTGCAGTGTTTCCTTAAAATTTTGCATGGACAAAAGGCGGCGCGATGACGTATGATAGCATTGTGCCGCCGTGCTGTGTCAGACCAGCCGGGCGGATAAAAAGGCATGCGAAAAGGGGAATCAGAAATGGCAGTTTATACAGACAAAGAGGGCAGGGTATTTACGCTGCAGACAAAAAACACGACCTATCAGATGAAAGCGGACGATCAGGGCGTGTTTTTGCATCTTTATTACGGGGAAAAGACGGACAACAGCGACAAATCCTATCTGATCCGCTGTGCGGACCGGGGATTTTCGGGGAATCCCTATGCGGTCGGGACAACGGACAGAAGCTATTCGCTGGATATGCTCCCGCAGGAGTACAGCAGCTTCGGGACGGGGGATTACCGCATTAGCGCGCTGCGGGTGCGGCAGGCGGACGGAAGCCGCGCGGCAGATTTAAGATATGCAGGGTATGAGCTTCGGAAGGGAAAATATAACATTCCGGGGCTTCCGGCGGCGTATGGTACGCAGGAGGAGGCGGATACGCTGGAAATCCGCTTGAAAGATGAGGCATGCGGATTGGAAGTACGGCTGTTGTACGGCGTTTTTGAAAAAGAGGACGTGATCACGAGGACGGTGCGGATCCTAAACCGTTCCGAAAAGACCGTTGCGCTGGAAAAAGCTGCCAGCCTGTGTCTGGACTGGCAGCAGGGAGATTTTGAGTGGCTTACCTTTTACGGGCGTCATGCGATGGAGCGGAATGTGCAGCGTACCGGCGTCGCCCATGGCGTGCAGTCGGTCGGCAGCGTGCGGGGCGCATCGAGCCATCATTATAATCCCTTCGTGGTTTTATGCGAAAGGGGAGCGGATGAGACAAGGGGGCTTTGCTACGGCGTTTCCTTTGTATACAGCGGGGAATTTCTGATCGAGGCAGAAAAGGATCAGGCGGATCAGACGAGGCTTGTGTGCGGCATCCATCCGGATAATTTTGACTGGACGTTAGCGCCGGGAGAAGGCTTTGACGCGCCGGAAGTGCTGATGAGCTGCAGCGCAGAGGGCTTTGGCAGGATGAGCCGCAATTTCCATGACCTGATCCGGGAACATATCTGCCGGGGAGAGTGGAAGCATAAACGCCGTCCGGTGCTGATCAACAACTGGGAGGGTACTTATTTTGACTTTACCGGGGACAAGCTCGTGTCCATCGCGGCAGAAGCGGCAAAGCTGGGTGTGGAGCTGTTTGTCATGGACGACGGATGGTTTGGAAAGCGCGACAGCGACAACTCTGGTCTGGGGGACTGGTATCCCAATGAGGAAAAGCTGGGCTGTACGCTCGGGGAGTTGGGGGCGCGGATCGAGGCGCTGGGAATGAAGTTCGGCATCTGGTTTGAGCCGGAATGTATTTCCGAGGACAGCAGCCTATACCGGGCGCATCCCGAATGGGCGGTGCAGATCCCGGGGCGGAAGCCGAATTTAAGCCGCAATCAGCTCATTCTGGACTTTTCGAGAACAGACGTCCAGGACTATATGATACAGCGGCTGTCGGCGGTTTTGGACAGCGCGCCGATTTCTTATGTAAAATGGGATTTTAACCGGAGCATCTGCGATAAGTTTTCAGAAGCGCTGCCTGCCGGGCGGCAGGGGGAAATGGCGCACCGCTTTATGCTGGGGCTGTACCGTGTGCTGGAAACGCTTCTGGAGCGGTATCCTCATCTGCTTTTGGAAGGCTGCAGCGGAGGCGGCGGACGGTTTGATACGGGAATGCTGTATTATTCGCCCCAGATCTGGTGCAGCGACGATACGGACGCAATCGAGAGACTCAGTATCCAGTATGGCACGTCCTTTGCTTATCCGGTGAGCACGATGGGGGCGCACGTTTCCGCAGTCCCGAATCACCAGACGGGCAGGGTAACGCCGATTTCGACGCGGGCGTGCGTGGCGATGGCGGGGACCTTTGGCTACGAGCTGGACGTCAACAAAATGACGGAGGAGGAAAAGGAAGCGGTAACCCGCCAGATACAGATTTTTAAGGAGCGCTACGACCTGATTTCCTATGGGAACTATTATCGGCTGACAGATCCGGGAAAGGACGCCTGCGCAGTTTGGGAGACGGCGGAAAAGGACGGTTCAAGGGCGCTGGTAAGCGCGGTATGGCAGCGCGTCTGCGCGACGCCGGCATTTTTGTGCGTGAAGCTGCGGGGACTGTGCGAAGAAGGCATGTACCGTGTAAAAAGGACCGCGCTGAAAAAAGAGGATGCTTGTGCGCGGGAAGTAGGGCAGCTGACGCTTTCGGGCTCTGCCCTGATGCACGGCGGGCTTCCGATCCCTCCCGCAGACGGCGATTATGCCGCATGGCAGCTGGATCTGGAACGGATTTCCTGAAAAAGAAACAGCTTTTTGACAATATTCCAAACTTACTTTATGCACTTTTTAGGGACTGTTCATAAAATGGACATATATTTGCCATCGTTTTCTCACAATTATAGGGTATTGTATTACTTGTAAAGGCGAAAGCCGGACACTTTTTCATTTTTCTTCCTTTCAAACATAACAGACGGGACTCCTGGCCAGAGGAGTCCCGTTTTGTATTTGGCTTGTTTTGTGTTTTGACAAAGGAAAGAAAGGAGTGCTAAAATAGAGCGGACAGCAGGCGGCAGACCGCCGCCGCTGAATGAGAAAAATAAAGGAGAACCGATATGGGCGAAGTAAAGACGGTTCCGGCGCGCAGCGAGGTAAGAAAAGAAGATACCTGGGCGCTGGAAGATATGTATGCAGACAGACAGGCGTGGGAAACTGCTTTTGCGGGGGCGAAAGAGCTGGCGGAACAGGCTGCTTCCTATGCAGGAAAGCTTGGGGAAAGCGCGGAAAACCTTTTTGACTACTGCCGGCTGGATGAGGAACTGGAATGCGTTTTGAGCGAGGTATACGGCTATGCGTCCAGAGTAAAGGATCAGGATACGTCGGATGCGGAAGGCCAGACGCTGGAAGCGCGGGCAATGGGGCTGTATGTGGAATGCAGCGGCATGACTTCCTTTGCAGGGCCGGAGATCCTTGCGGTTTCGGATGAAAAGCTGGAATCCTTCTATGCGGAAAAGCCGGAGCTGGAGCGCTACAGAAGAAGCATCGGCGAGCTGCGCCGCTGCCGGGAGCATATTTTATCCCCGGAGCTGGAAAAGGTGCTGGCGGACGCCGGAGAAATGGCGCAGGCGCCGGGCACGGTATATTCGATGCTCGTAAACGCGGACTTAAAATTTGATCCGGTCAGGGACAGCAGCGGACAGGAGTACGAGGTAACGGGCGGAAGCTTTATCCCGCTGATGCAAAGCCCTGACAGAGAGCTGAGAAAAGCAGCGTTTGAATCGCTGTATACCTCTTACGGAAATGTGATCAATACGGCGGCGTCCCTGCTCAATTCTCAGGTCAACCAGCTGAAATTTTTTGCAAAGGCGCGCAAATATCCGGATGCGCTCCATGCGTCTTTGGACAATACCAATGTGCCGGTGGAGGTGTATCATAACCTGATCGGCGCCGTACATGAGGACATCGGCGTGCTGCACCGCTATATGAAGCTGCGCAAGAAGCTGATGGGCGTAGACGAGCTTCATATGTACGATGTTTATACGTCCCTCGTTCCGGACGCGGACGTAAAGATCGCCTTTGAGGACGCCAAAAAAGAAGTGCTGGAAGCCACTGCCGTGCTGGGCAAAGAGTATACGGAGGTTTTAAAGGGCGGCTTTGAAAACCGCTGGATCGACGTTTATGAAAACAAGGGCAAGCGGGGCGGCGCATACAGCGCGGGACAGCTCGTCCATCCCTATGTGCTGTTAAACTATAAGGAAACGCTGGATTCTGAGTTTACGCTGGCGCATGAGATGGGACACGCGATGCACTCCTGGCTTTCCACCAAAAACCAGAATCCTGTGGACAGGGATTATGTGATCTTTGTGGCGGAGGTGGCGTCCACCTGCAACGAGGCGCTTCTGATGCAGCATCTGTTAAAGAAAACGGAGGACAAAAAGACAAGGGCATACCTGATCAACTATTTTCTGGAACAGTTCCGCACGACGCTGTACCGCCAGACGATGTTTGCGGAGTTTGAGCTGATGATCAACGAAGAAGTGGCAAAGGGCGGCAGCCTGACTGCAGAGGGCTTAAACAAAATGTACCATGACTTAAACGTGTTCTATTATGGGGAGGACGTTGTTGTGGACAGTCTGATCGACAGGGAATGGGCGCGGATCCCCCATTTTTACTACAATTATTATGTGTTCCAGTATGCGACCGGATTTTCCGCGGCGATGGCGCTGTCCAAACGCATTCTGGAGGAGGGGGAAGGCGCGGTAAAGGATTACCTTGCATTCCTGTCCGGCGGCTGCTCCAAGGATCCGATTTCTCTTCTGAGGGGCGCGGGCGTGGATATGAGGACAGCAGATCCTGTGCACAGCGCGCTGGCACTGTTTGACAGCCTTCTGGATGAAATGGAAGAATTGATGAAAGACTGAGCCGGATTTTCCGGATTATAGGGCAATGCCCGGATCGCTGCGTTATCAGACGATTCGGGCATTTGTGCGAATTTGTGAGATTTTATCAGAATAAAAAAAGAAAATGGTGCAGATTTCCAAAAAGCGGCTTGACACAATTTAAAACATTTGATAGACTATAAACAGTCAAGGGGCGGACAACAGAATCAGAATATAAAATTGGATTGTTACTGGCAGGCAGGCAAAACCATATTTTATAAGTTAATCAGACTCTATTTTGGATGTTCATGATTGATTTATAAAATGTGGTTTTTTGTTTTAAAGGACGCTGCACTGCGCCCGGCTGGAGTAGAACATGAAGATACAGAAGGTTATTAACAACAATGTGATCTCTGCCCTGGATGAGGGCGGGCAGGAGATCGTTGCGATGGGCAGAGGGATCGGTTTTCAGAAGAAAGCCGGGGAAGAGCTTGCAGAAAGCGCTGTGGAAAAGGTATTCCGCTTAAAAAGCCCCGATCTGCTGGAACGGTTTAAGCAGCTTTTGGCAGATATGCCGCTGGAGTGCATCCAGGTTTCGGACCGGATCATTTCCTATGCCAAGGAGCGGCTTCCGATGCGGCTGAACCAGAACGTCTATCTGACGCTGACAGACCATATCGCGTTTGCGCTTAAGCGCTATGAGGAAGGGATGCTTTTTGAAAATGCCCTTTACGGAGAGATCCGGCGCTTTTATCCGGAGGAATTCCAGATCGGGCAGAAAGCGCTTTTGCTGATTGAAGAGCAGACCGGCGTGCGGCTCCCGGAGGATGAGGCGGCATCCATTGCGTTCCATCTGGTAAACGGCGAGTTCGGCGGACTCAAGATCCGGCACACACAGGTTATGACGGATATGATCCGGCATCTGGCAGAGCTTGCGGGAGAGGCATACCCGCTTCCGGCGGATTCGATCTATACGGACCGGCTGGTGACCAATCTGAAATTTATTCTGAGCCGTATGATCCAGAACCGTCCTGCGGTAACGGCAGGAGACGAGGAGCTGAACGCTTTTGTGCGGATGCACTGCCCAAAGGAGTATGAACTCGCGCAAAAGATGAAAGACTACATAAAGTCCGTCATAGACTGTGAAATGACGGAAGACGAAACGGTTTATATGGCATTACAGTTAAAATACACGGCGCAGCCGAAGTGACAGGAGGATACTGAAATGGGATTTTTTGACAAGTTTAAGAAAAACGGCGCAAATGCGGGCATCGTGCTGGCGGCTCCGATGAAGGGAAAATGCGTCGGCATCAAGGAAGTTCCCGATCCGACATTCGGAGAGGAGATTTTAGGAAAGGGGATTGCAATTGAGCCTGAGGACGGCCATGTATATGCGCCCGCAGACGGCACGATCAGCACGGTATTCCCGACAGGACACGCGGTCGGCATGACGACGGCGGACGGCGCAGAGATCCTGATCCATATCGGCCTTGATACGGTTGAATTAAACGGCGGCCCCTTCGAGCTGAAGGTAGAGAGCGAACAGCAGGTAAAAAAAGGTGACCTTCTGGTTGTGGCAGATCTGGATGCGATCCGCAAAGCGGGCAAGGCGACGATCACGCCGATGGTCATCTGCAATACGGATGAATACGGCAGCATCGAGTGCTTTACGGACAAGGCGGTTGAACCGGGCGACGAAGTGATGAAGCTTGCAAAGTAAGCGTGCAGGAAGGATAAGAAAATGATTGTTTGTTCCGGAAAGAGCGTCCTGAAAGGGGTCGCAATCGGTAAGATTTATTTTTACAAGAAACAGGAATATGTGCTGGAGAAAAAGACGGTAACAGATACGGAAGCCGAGGTGGCGCGTTTTGAGGCGGCAAAAGCCGAGGCGATGGAGCAGCTGGACGCCCTGTATCATAAGGCGCTGGAGGAAGCCGGCGAAGAGCAGGCGATGATCTTTGATGTGCATAAGATGATGCTGGACGACGGAGACTATCTGGAAGCCATCTGCAATACGATCCGCAAGGAGAAGGTCAATGCGGAATATGCGGTAAGCGTGACCGGGGAAAATTTTGCGGCGGTGTTTGCTTCCATGGACGACGATTACATGAAAGCCCGCGCGGCTGACGTGAAGGATATTTCCGGCAGGGTAGTCAATGTGCTGGCGGGGATCGGGGACGGAAGCATTGATTCCGACGTCCCGGTGATCCTTCTGGCAGACGATCTGTCCCCCAGCGAGACGGTGCAGCTGGATAAGAGCAAGATTCTGGCGTTTGTTACCAAAAACGGTTCCGCCAATTCCCACACCGCGATCCTGGCGCGTTCGATGAACATTCCGGCGCTGGTAAAGACAGAGGTGGAGCTTTTGGAGGAATACAACGGCATGGACGCCGTTGTGGACGGCATAGACGGGACGTTTATTATCGGTCCCGACGCAGAGACGTCTGAAAAGATGGCTCACAAAAAAGAAGCCTACGAAAAAGAGCAGGGCGAGCTGCTTGACCTGATCGGGAAGGACAATGTGACGACCGACGGACGCCGGATCAACGTATACGCCAACATCGGCAGCGTTGAGGATGTGGAGAAGGTCCTTGCAAACGACGGGGGCGGCATCGGGCTTTTCAGAAGCGAATTTCTGTATCTTGGCAGGGAGGATTATCCGACTGAGGAAGAGCAGTTTGAGATTTACAAAGAGGTCCTGTCCCGCATGGGCGGCAGGAAGGTCATCATCCGGACGCTGGACATCGGCGCGGATAAGCAGGTGGATTATTTCAACCTCCCGAAGGAGGAAAATCCCGCGATGGGATACCGTGCGATCCGTATCTGTCTGGACAGGGTGGAGATTTTCAAGACGCAGCTTCGCGCGATCTACAGGGCATCTGCATTTGGGACCGCTTCGATCATGTTCCCGATGATCATTTCCGTAAGCGAGATCAGACGGATCAAAGAGATCGTGGAAGAGGTCAAGGCAGAGCTTAAAGCGGAAGGCGTAAGCTTTGGCGAGGTAGAGCTGGGGATTATGGTAGAGACGCCTGCGGCGGTCATGATCAGCGAAGAGCTGGCAAAAGAGGTCGAGTTTTTCAGCATCGGCACAAACGACCTGACCCAGTATACGCTGGCGATCGACAGGCAGAACCAGAGCCTTGACAATATTTATGATTCCCACCATCCGGCAGTGCTTCGGATGATCCAGATGACGATAGAAAACGGCCATAAAGGCGGCGCGTGGGTAGGCATCTGCGGCGAGCTTGGAAGCGATACGACGCTGACAAAGACGTTCGTCGATATGGGAATCGATGAGCTTTCCGTATCCCCGACCTATATACTGGGGCTGCGCAAGGCAATCCGCGAAATTTAAGTGATTTTTCAGAAAGGAGATCTGATTTAAAATGAAACAGTTTTCTTACACCATTCAGGATGAGCTGGGCATTCACGCAAGACCGGCAGGGCTTCTGACAAAAGAGGCTTCCAAATTCAAGAGCACGGCATCCGTTGCATGCAACGGCAAAAAGGGCGACGCCAAAAAGATCATGTCCCTGATGATGCTGGGCGCAAAGAAAGGCAATACCGTTGAATTTACGGTAGAAGGCGAGGATGAGGAAGCGGCAGCGGCAGCGCTGGAAGCTTTCCTGAAAGAAAATCTGTAATTGGACAGATGATTGTCCGCGTGTGCGGACTGCGTAAATGTGTGTGCACCGTCTCCCGCATCATATGTGGGAGGCGAGCCAAATAAAAATCAGGTTCCGTAGCTAGGGCGGAACTACATATTAAAAAAGGGGGTACTCCTTATGAAATGGTTGCAGAAACTCGGTAAAGCGTTAATGCTTCCGGTTGCATGTCTGCCGATCTGCGGTATTCTGATGGGCATCGGATATCTGATGTGTCCTTCTACCATGCAGGGCGGTGAAGTTACTGGTATTGTTCAGATGATTGGTTTCTTCCTTGTAAAAGCGGGCGGCGCTCTGATTGATAACATCGCGATCCTGTTCGCGATCGGTGTCGGCGTCGGCATGGCGGACAACAACGACGGTACAGGCGGCCTTGCGGCTCTGGCTTCCTGGCTGATGATCACATCCCTGCTTTCCACAGGCGTTGTAACAACCCTGATGCCTTCTATCGCTGAAAATGCAAAGGCAAGCCTTGCGTTCAGCAAGATCCAGAACCCTTTCATCGGTATTCTGGCAGGTGTGATCGGCTCTGTATGCTACAACAAGTTTAAGGGAACAAAGCTGCCCGACTGGCTGTCCTTCTTCTCCGGCAAGCGCTGCGTTACGATCATCGCAGGCGTTGTTTCCATCATCGCTGCAGCAATCCTGCTGTTTGCATGGCCTCTGATCTTCGGTGGCTTGGTAGCGCTGGGCGAAGGCATCGCAAGCCTGGGCGCAGTTGGCGCAGGTATCTATGCGTTCCTGAACCGTCTGCTGATCCCGTTTGGACTGCATCATGCGCTGAACAACGTATTCTGGTTTGATACCATCGGTCTGGGCGACCTGTCCCACTTCTGGGCAGGCGAGACATCTGCAGATGTAAAATGGAGCCTTGGTATGTATATGTCCGGTTTCTTCCCTTGTATGATGTTTGGTGTTCCCGGTGCGGCTCTGGCGATGATCCAGACAGCAAAGAGCAACAAGAGAAAAGTAGCGATCGGTCTGGTTGGCTCCGCAGCCATCTGTGCGTTTGTCTGCGGCGTTACCGAGCCCTTCGAGTTCTCTTTCATGTTCCTTGCACCTGCACTGTACGTAATCTACGCTGCACTGTACGGCATTTTCACAGTGATCACCGTTATGCTTGGCTTCCGTGCGGGCTTCTCTTTCTCCGCCGGCGCAACAGACCTGCTGTTCTCCGCATCTCTGCCTGCAGCTGCTAAGACATGGCTGATCCTGCCTCTGGGCCTTGCTGCATTCGTTGTATTCTATCTGGTATTCAGATTCGCGATCGTGAAGTTTGACTTAAAGACTCCCGGCCGTGAGGACGACGATGTAGAGGCTGAAAAGAGCGTTAAGCTTTCCAACAACGACTTTACAGAAGTTGCAAAGATCGTTCTGGAAGGTATCGGCGGCAAAGAAAACGTTGCAAGCCTTGACAACTGCATCACAAGACTTCGTTTCGAGATCAAAGACTATACCAAGGTTGACGAGAAGAAGATCAAATCCGCCGGTGTTGCGGGCGTTATCCGTCCCAACAAGACTGCGGTACAGGTTATCGTTGGTACCAAGGTTCAGTTCGTTGCTGACGAAATGAAGAAGATGCTGTAAAGCGTTTTTCAAAAGATAAACTGAATATTGTGCGTGCTCGAAGAGGGCACTGATCCCTAGCGCATCGGGAGCCTTCCAAAAGGAGGCTCCCGATTTTTGCAAAAGGTATTGAGAAAAGTTTCAGAATGAGCTAAAATAGAAGACAGGACTGGCGGGCTTCCGCTATTAAACAGCCGCGTATGCGGCGGAAAGAGGACAAGATGAGAATTATCAGAACAAAAGACTATAATGACATGAGCAGAAAAGCAGCGAACTACATCGGCTCGCTGATCATCAACAAGCCTGACTGCGTGCTTGGTCTTGCGACCGGCTCCACCCCGATCGGAACATACAAAAATCTGGTTGCAGGCTATGAAAACGGCGATTATGATTTCTCCAAAGTAAGAAGCGTAAACTTAGACGAGTACAAGGGGCTTCCGAAGGAGAACGAGCAGAGCTACTACTATTTCATGCATGACAATCTGTTCTCCCATGTAAACATCGATCCTGCAAACACCCATCTGCCGGACGGCACAGAGCCCGACAGCGAGAAGGCATGTGCAGAGTACAACGAAGTGATCGCTTCCATGGGCGGCGTTGATCTGCAGCTGTTAGGTCTTGGCCACGACGGACACATCGGCTTCAACGAGCCTAACGATGAGTTCGACAAGGAGACGCACTGCGTAGATCTGACAGAGATGACGATCGAAGCCAACAAGCGTTTCTTTAACTCCATCGACGAGGTTCCCCGTCAGGCATATACAATGGGCGTTGGCACGATCATGCGTGCAAAATGCGTGCTGATGGTTGTCAGCGGCAAGGATAAAGCCCAGATCTTAAAGGATGCGTTCTTCGGACCGGTTACGCCTCAGGTTCCGGCTTCTATTTTACAGTTCCATCCGAATTTCGTTCTGATCGCAGACGAGGATGCCCTGTCTTTGATCTGAGACAGCAGTTCAGGGATGTTTTTTCATCGGATTGACATGAGCAGAAAAGCAGCGAACTACATCGGAAGACCACACGTCTGAGGGATGTTTTTTCATCGGATTTTCTGAGCAGTCAGAAGAAAATGGGAAGTGCTGCGGTGCGGTTCGTGCCGCGGCATTTTCCATTTTGCGGGAAAGTCCGTTTTACGAAGTCAAACATGACGCGAAAAGGAGGTTATCATGGTTATTCAGAGTAAAAGAGTGTGGATCGCCGGACAGTTTATCCCGGCACAGTTGGAGGTCGAAGAAGGAAAGATCAGCAATATTTATCCTTACGGGACAAAGACGGCTGACGAGGATTTTGGGGAGAAGCGCATCGTGCCCGGCTTTATTGACGTGCATACCCACGGCGCATACGGCTTTGACACAAACGACGCAGAAGCGGACGGCTTAAGAGACTGGATGAAGCGGATTCCCGAGGAGGGCGTGACCTCGATCCTGCCTACGACCGTAACGCAGATGCCCGACGTCCTGACAAAGGCAGTTGCAAATGTGGCAAAGGTTGTGGAAGAGGGCTATGAAGGCGCAGAGATCCTCGGCATCCATTTTGAAGGTCCCTATCTGGACATGGAATACAAAGGGGCGCAGCCGCCGGAGGCGATCGCCGTTCCGACCGTAGAGCAGTTTAAAATGTATCAGGAAGCGGCGCACGGCCTGATCAAATATATCACGATGGCACCGGAGCATGATCCGGATTTTGCGCTGACAAAATACTGCAGCCAGACCGGCGTGGTAGTGAGCATGGGACATTCCAGCGCGACCTACGAGCAGGCGCTGATGGGCATTGCAAACGGCGCGACAAGCATGACCCATGTTTATAACGGCATGACGCCCTACCATCACAGAAAGCCGGGACTGGTAGGCACGGCGATGCGCGTGCGCGATATTTACGGCGAGATCATCTGCGACGGCTGTCATTCCCATCTGGCGGCGCTGAATAATTACTTTACGGCAAAGGGCAGGGATTATTCCGTTATGGTCAGCGATTCCCTGCGCGCAAAGCATTGCCCTCCGGGCGGCAACTACGAGCTGGGCGGACATCCGATCGAGATCGGGGAGGATGGCCTGGCGCGCTTAAAGGGCACGGATACGATCGCAGGAAGCACTCTGAACATGAATAAGGGATTAAAGATCCTCGTGGAGGATGCGATGATCCCGTTTGACGCAGCGTTAAATTCCTGCACGATCAACCCGGCGCGGGCGCTTCGGGTGGACGACCGCAAGGGCAGGCTGGCGGCGGGCTATGACGCCGATCTGGTCGTTTTAGAGGACGATTACCGCGTGGCGCAGACCTACTGCAGAGGGACTGCGATGTTATAAGGAGACACTGAAGAAGGAAGGAGGATTCCCATGGTGGAGCTTAGCTGTAAGCAGACGGAAAAGCTGATCCTGCAGTTTATCAAAGATGAGATGGATGAGCGCACAAAAAAACAGTTTCTGGAGCATGTGGAATCCTGTCCGTCCTGTCTGGAGGAGTTGAGCATCCAGTTTCTTGTGACGACAGGAATGCAGAGGCTGGAAAACGGAGATACTTTTGATTTAAACAGGGAGCTGCGCATGAAGATCGACACGGAGAAACGGCATCTTCATGTGCTGGATTCCATGCAGCACGGGCTGTATGCGACGGAGGCGCTGGCGATCCTTGCGACGGTAATGATCCTGATGATCTTTGTGCTGTAGCATATTTTTGATGGAATGGAGATTTGAATGAGCGAAAAACTGGTTTTGATCGACGGACACAGCATATTGAACCGTGCTTTTTACGGGGTTCCGGATCTTACCAATGCACAGGGGCTGCATACCAATGCGGTATACGGCTTTTTAAATATCCTGTTCAAGCTGCTGGACGAGGAGAAGCCGGATTATCTGACGGTGGCGTTTGACGTAAAGGTGCCGACCTTCCGGCATGAGATTTTTAAGGAATATAAGGGGACGAGAAAGCCGATGCCAAAGGAGCTGCACGAGCAGGTCCCGGTTTTAAAGGACGTACTTCACGCTATGGGAATCAAGACGATGGAGCAGGCGGGACTGGAGGCGGACGACATACTTGGTACGCTTGCGAAGCGGGCGGAAAAGGAAGGCATGGACGTATCCCTCGTTTCCGGCGACCGGGATCTTTTGCAGATTGCCACGGATAAGATCAAGATCCGCATTCCAAAGACGAAGGGCGCGCGCACGGAGGTGGAGGATTATTATGCCGCCGACGTAGAGGAAAAATACGGTGTGACCCCGGCAGGCTTCATTGAGCTCAAGGCGCTGATGGGCGATACGGCGGACAATATCCCGGGTGTGCCGAAGGTCGGGGAAAAGACGGCGGCAGAGCTTTTAAAGCAGTTTTCCACGTTGGACAATCTGTATGCCCATGTGGAGGAGGTAACCAAAAAGGCGGTGCGGGAGTCGCTGATCGCCAACAGGGATCTTGCCTATTTAAGCCTGACGCTGGCGACGATCAACGTAGACAGCCCGGTGGAGCTTGCATGGGAAGAGGCACGTTTAAAGGAGCTTTTTACGCCGGAGGCATATGCGCTGTTTACCCGGCTGGAATTTAAAAATATGCTGGGACGGTTTGGGACGACGGCGGCAGTAAGCAGCCTGACCGATAAGATCCAGATGACGTCGGATTTTGGAGAGGCGCAGAACGTGTTTGACCGTGCGGGTCAAAGCAGCCTGTGCGGCTTTTATATCGCGACGGATACGGATGAAAGGGAGATGTGCGCGCTGGCGCTTTGCTTTGGGAAGGAAGAAATCCATGTGCTTTGCGCGGAAGGGTTTGTGACGCCTCAGTGGCTGTGCAGCCAGCTTTCCGCGTTATATGAAAAGGGGGTAAGGCTGTCAGCCTTCCATATGAAGAAGGCATACGGCGCGCTCCTTTCCGGGACCGGAGGAAAAGCGGAATGCGCCGGAGGCAAAGAAGAAAACGGCGGAGGAAAAGCGGAATACGCCGGAAAGGCAGCGGAAGCGCCGGACAGCATCCGCTGTGGGACAAAGACGCTTTTTGATGCGCTGATCGCGGCGTATCTTTTAAACCCGCTGAAAAACGACTACGAGCCGGAGGATGTGGCGAACGAATATCTGGGTCTTTCCTTACAGAGCCGGAAGCAGCTGTTCGATAAAATGCCGTTGACCAAAGCGGTCACGGAAAAGCCGGACGCTTTTGCGGCGTATGCGGGCGGGATCGCCTACGTCTGCTTTGCGGCGCAGGAAAAGCTTGCGGCAAGGCTTGCAGAGGAAGGGATGCAGTCTCTTTTTGAAGAGATCGAGATGCCCCTTTCCCGCGTCCTTTACGAGATGGAAAAGGAAGGGATCGCGGTGCGCCGGGAGGAGCTGCAAAGCTACGGCGACGCGTTGACCGGAAGGATCGGGGAGCTGGAACAATCGATCCATGAAAAGGCGGGCTGTGAATTTAACATCAATTCCCCGAAGCAGCTGGGCGAAGTGCTTTTTGAAAAAATGGGCTTAAAGGGCGGCAAAAAGACAAAGACCGGCTATTCGACGGCGGCGGACATTCTGGAAAAGCTTGCGCCGGACAACCCGATTGTGGAAGAGATTCTGGAATACCGGGGGCTTACGAAGCTGAAATCGACCTATGCGGACGGACTTGCAGATTATATCGGGGCAGACGGCAGGATCCATACGTCCTTTAACCAGACGATCACGGCGACGGGGCGGATCTCCTCGACGGAGCCAAACCTCCAGAATATCCCGATGCGCACGGAGCTGGGGCGGCTGATTCGGAAGGTGTTTGTACCAAAGGACGGCTATGTGTTTACGGACGCGGATTATTCCCAGATCGAGCTGCGCGTGCTGGCGCACATTTCCGGGGACGAACAGCTGATCGAGGCGTATCAGAGCGACGCGGACATCCACCGGATCACCGCGTCCAAGGTATTCCACACGCCCTTTGAAGAGGTAACCGATCTGCAGAGAAGAAACGCGAAGGCGGTAAATTTCGGCATCGTATACGGGATCAGCTCCTTTGGACTGAGTCAGGATCTGAGCATTACCCGGAAGGAGGCGGCGGAGTATATCGAGCAGTATTTTGCAACCTATCCGAAGGTAAAGGAATTTCTGGACGCACAGGTGGAGCAGGCGAAGGAAAAGGGCTATGTGACGACGCTGTACGGCAGAAAGCGCCCGATCCCGGAGCTTGCCTCCAGCAACTTCATGCAGCGCTCCTTTGGCGAGCGGGTGGCGATGAACTCGCCCATTCAGGGGACGGCGGCGGACATCATGAAGATCGCGATGATCCATGTATGGGAAGAGCTGCGTGAAAGAAAGCTTTCGTCCCGCCTGATCTTACAGATCCACGACGAGCTTCTCATTGAGACAAAGCAGGAAGAGGCAGAAGAGGTAGCGCAGCTTCTGGCAGATCAGATGAAGCGTGCCGCCAATCTGGCGGTTTCTCTGGAAGTGGATCTTCATACCGGGAAAAACTGGTACGACGCAAAGTAAAAAAACGCAGAAAGAAAAAGCAGAAATAAGATATTAGAAATAAGATATTAGAAATAAGATATTAGAAATAAGATACAAAACGGGGACTGACGTGAAAACCATAGGGATTACGGGCGGGATCGGGGCAGGCAAATCCTGTATCCTGTCTTACATACAACAAAACTGCAACTGCCGCATCCTTTTGTCGGACGAGGCTGCGCATGAGATCCAGGAGCCGGGCGCAGTCTGCTATGACAGGCTTGTGGCGCTTCTGGGAAAGGACGTGCTGAAGGAGGACGGCAGGATCGACCGCAAAAAAATGGCGGCGGCGATCTTTTCAGACGGCGGGCTGCTGAAAAAAGTAAACGGGATCATCCATCCGGCGGTAAAGGAGCATATTCTGGAAGAAATCGAAAGGGAGCGGCAGGCGGGAGAAAGGGACGTCTTTTTTCTGGAAGCGGCGCTTTTGATCGAGGAAGGCTATGATAAGCTTCTGGACGAGCTCTGGTACATTTATGCGGACGAAGAGACGCGGCGCAGGCGGCTTTCGGAAGACCGGGGCTATTCGCAGGAGAAGATCGACCATATTTTCAAAAGCCAGCTTCCGGAGGAGGCGTTTCGGGCGCACTGCAAAGTTATCATTGACAACAGCCGTGACTTAGGGGATACTTACAGGCAGATAGACGAGAGATTAAAGGAAGCGGGACTGAAAAGATGAGACTATGCAGCATTGCCAGCGGCAGCAGCGGAAACTGCATTTATGCGGGAACAGAGGCGACCCACGTCCTTGTGGACGCAGGGATCAGCGGGAAGCGGGTGGAAAACGGCTTAAAGGAGCTCGGGCTGTGCGCCCGGGATCTGGACGGGATTTTGGTGACCCATGAGCATAATGACCATGTGAGCGGACTGGGCGTTTTGAGCCGGCGCTACGGAATCCCGATCTATGCGACGGCAAAGACCGCAGACGCGATCCGGGGCTGCAAAAGCCTTGGGGCGATCCCGGACGGGCTTTTTTATGAAGTGAGGGCAGACGAACCGTTTCGGATCAAGGATCTGACGGTAAACCCGATGCGGATTTCGCACGATGCGGCGGATCCGGTCGGCTACCGCTTTTTTTACGGAAATAAGAGGGCGGCGGTCTGCACGGATCTGGGAACCTATAACGATTATACGGTGGAATGCCTAAAGGGCATGGATGTGCTTTTGCTGGAGGCAAACCATGACGTCAACATGCTGCAGGTGGGCAGCTATCCGTATCATTTAAAGCAGCGGATCCTGGGAAACAGAGGGCATCTGTCCAATGAAAATTCCGGGAGGCTTTTAAGCCGCGTGCTCCACGACAATTTAAAAAAGGTCGTGCTGGGGCATCTGAGCCATGAAAACAATTTGCCGGAGCTTGCATACGAGACGGTGCGGATGGAGATCGATCTGGCGGACAACCCGTACCGCGCAGGGGATTTCCCGATTCAGGTCGCCAAGAGGAGCGAGGTTTCGGAGGTAATCGCATTCTGACAGACGCGGCAGGAGCGCTATTTTTGAACAAAAGCAGGGAGGAAGAGAGCATGAAAAAAAGAAGCATTATTACGGTAGTAGGACAGGATACGGTGGGGATCATTGCAAAGGTGTGCACCTATCTTGCAGAAAATGACATCAATATTTTAGATATTTCCCAGACGATCGTGCAGGGATATTTCAACATGATGATGATCGTGGACATGAACGCCTGCGGCAAGGAGTCCGGCGCAGTCTCCACAGAGCTTGCAGAGCTGGGCGAAAGCATCGGCGTGGTCATCAAATGTCAGCGCGAGGATATTTTTGCGCAGATGCACAGAATCTGAGGAGGGCATATGATCAACATTTACGAAGTGACAGAAACCAATGACATGGTGGAAAAAGAAAATCTGGACGTGCGCACGATCACGATGGGTATCAGCCTGCTGGACTGCATCGACGCCGATCTGGACGTCTGTCTGGAAAAAATTTACAAAAAGATCACGGAATCCGCGAAAGATCTTGTAAAGACCGGCGACGAGATCGCGCAGGAATTTGGCGTTCCGATCGTGAACAAGCGTATTTCCGTGACGCCGATCGCGCTGGTAGGCGGCGCGGCGTGCAAAACGCCGGAGGATTTTGCGCGGATCGCAGAGGTGCTGGACAAGGCGGCGCATGAGGTCGGCGTAAACTTTATCGGCGGCTATTCCGCGATGGTAAGCAAGGGCATGACGGCGGCGGACGAGCTTTTGATCCGCTCCATCCCGCTGGCGCTGTCCAGAACCCAGAATGTGTGCAGCTCCGTCAACGTAGGCTCCACCCGCTGCGGCATCAACATGGACGCGGTGCGCCTGATGGGCGAGATCATCAAGGAGACGGCGGAATATACCAAAGAGGACGATTCTTTGGGCTGCGCAAAGCTTGTGGTATTCTGCAATGCGCCGGACGATAACCCGTTTATGGCGGGCGCGTTCCACGGCGTGACGGAAGCGGACCGCATCATCAACGTGGGCGTCAGCGGTCCCGGCGTTGTAAAGACCGCGCTGGAAAAGGTGCGCGGCGAGAGCTTTGAGGTGCTGTGCGAGACGATCAAAAAGACGGCGTTTAAGGTAACGCGCGTCGGTCAGCTCGTGGCAAAGGAGGCTTCCCGCAGACTGGGCGTTCCGTTCGGTATCGTGGATCTGTCCCTTGCACCGACGCCCGCGATCGGGGATTCCGTTGCGGACATCCTGTGCGAGATCGGTCTGGAATATGCGGGAGCGCCGGGAACGACGGCGGCGCTGGCTCTTTTGAACGATCAGGTAAAAAAAGGCGGCGTTATGGCGTCCTCCTATGTGGGCGGCTTAAGCGGCGCGTTTATCCCGGTCAGCGAGGATCAGGGCATGATCGACGCGGTAACGGCGGGCGCGCTGACACTGGAAAAGCTGGAAGCGATGACCTGTGTGTGCTCCGTCGGGCTTGATATGATCGCGATTCCGGGCGATACGAAGGCGACGACGATTTCCGGCATTATCGCGGATGAGATGGCGATCGGCATGATCAATGCAAAGACGACTGCGGTGCGCCTGATCCCCGTGATCGGAAAGGGCGTGGGAGAGACGGTGGAATTCGGCGGCCTGTTGGGCTATGCGCCGATCATGCCGGTAAATCCCTTTGGCTGCGACGCGTTTGTAAACAGGGGCGGCAGGATCCCGGCGCCGATCCACAGCTTTAAGAACTAAAAAGGCGTGCGCACTTGCACACACCTTCATACAATAATAATCTGCCGGGTATATTCGTGAATCGGCTTTGTGACAGCGGCGGCGCTTTTAAGAGCGTGTGCCGCTGTTCTTTTTCGGTAAACGGCATTTTCCCACATATGGGAAGCCAGAACGTCTTTTTCAAACATCCGCATCGCGTTGGGAGAAAGGCGTTTGGCTGCGTCAGCAGGTTTGGAGATCAGGGGGATCGCGCTGCTTTTTTTGAGGGAAGAAAGCAGGGGGGCTGCGGATTTCCGGAAACCTAAAATGCGCGCGTAGGAAGCATACTGATTTTGCCGTGCATATTCCAGCTGTTCTGCGGAAATGGAGAGCAGGATGCGGCAGAGCGCGCGGCTGATGCGGCTGTAGGTAATCTCCCGGGTTTTTAAGAAGGCGCACAGCTCCTCCCAGCCGCCGGAAAAGAGGCGGCTTTTTTCCAGCTTGTCAGAAAGCTCCCGCGTGACGTCCGCGCAGCGGGCAAATTCTCCGGGGGCGGCGGTCAGAAGCCGGTATTTAAGCTCGGCGGAAAGGTCGTCGGGAAACAGACAGCTGTTTGTCAATAAAATGTCATTCCACAGCGGGAGCGTCTGGGGGGGAACCGCACTGCGCAGAATTTCCGAAAAGGAATCTGCATCCTGTGTATTCAGAGCTGTGCGGATACCGGAGGCAGAAAAGGGAGGTATGCCCTTTTCCTGAAACAGGTCATGGGAAAGGGGGGCGGCATCATGGTAGCCGGCACCCTTCCGGGCAATGGTAAAAGGCTGGACGGCGCTTTTTGTGCGAAGCAGGGCGGCGGTATATTCCAGTCCGAGCAGGTTGTTGGGGCTGGAAAAAAAGCTGCCGCAAAATTCGGGCAGAAACGTGTCCAGCGCTTTCTGGCGGGCGGCGGGGAAGGAAAGCCCCTGCCTCAGCCCTTCCTGCAGGCAGGCGGAAAACGGCTCTGGTTCGTCGGTTAAGAGGGCGGCGGCTTTCAAAAACGGCTCGATCGCACCGGCTTCGCTGCCAAAGCAAAGGCTGTCCGCAACGCCCAGATGATCCAGCAGGGAGACGCTTCCTGCGGCAAAATCCCCGGCGCTTCCGGCAGAATACAAAACGGGAAGCTCCAGAACCAGATCGGCTCCGCACAAAAGCGCCATGCGGGTGCGGGTATATTTGTCCAGAAGGGCAGGCGCGCCCCGCTGCACGAAGCTTCCGCTCATGACGGCGATCACATAATCTGCGCCGGTTACCCTGCGCGTCTGTTCGATATGGTAGGCATGGCCTTTGTGAAGCGGATTGTATTCCACGATGATTCCTGCGGTTTTCATATGGGCTGCTCCTGTGTAAAAATGGTGGTACGCTGTGCGGACAGCTTCGGTTATACGCTTACGATCTGCTTTCCGGTCGCCTGTTCGATGAAGGTGCGGAATTCGTTTAAGGGCTTGCCGGAAAAATGCTTTTTGTCATAGACCTGCGCGTGGCTGACATTGTAAATGAACACAAAATAATCCTCGGTTTCCGCAATCGTGTTGATCCTGCTGTAGGTAAAGGTATTTGTGTTTGCTTTGGTGCTGGAAATAAATTCACTGTTTTTAAAGACCGTTTTGACCGTTTCTGTGCCGGGAGCCAGCTTTTTGCGGGCAAAATAGCCGTTGATCGAATCTTCCCAGATTAAAAATACGAGGAGCACGGCGGCAATCGTGAGCGTAATGAGGGAGCGTTTGGTTAAAAGGAAGAAAAATCCCGTTTCGGGCGTCCAGCAGGACAGGAACAGGGAAAAGACCACGACGATCCAGCCGAGGATATGGGTGCAGAGGCTGTTCTTTTTGCGGACTGTTTTGCGCAGCGCCTTTGACATGGCGGTCATGGCTTTTTGGTTATATTGTGTTTCACAGGAAAGGTTCATAATGTCAGTTTCTCCTTTGGGTAATTTTATGATACTGCCTATTCTATCATAATTTTGAGGGAAGAGTCAAAAAGATCGCATTTTTCCGCTTTACGGTATGGGGTAGGGAAGGTATACTGGTAGTAATGAAAGCGGCAGGCTTGGAAATGAGTTGGAGGCGGAAGAAGGATGGAATGGAAAACGGAGTTTAAAACCGGTTTGTTTGGCGGGTTTGACAAGCGGGACGTGCTGGATTATCTCGAGGAAATAAAGGCGGAGTATGAAGCGGAGCAGCAGCTGGCAAAAAGGCTGGTCGGAGAGGCGAAGGCGCAGGCAGAGGAGGAAAATCTGATGCGCCAGAAGCTGAGCCAGCAGCTGGAAGAGGAGCAGGAAAAGGCTGCGGCTGCAAAGGCAGAGATTTTGCAGCTCGGCGAGGAGTTGGCGGCGAAGCGGCAGGAGGCAGAGCGCAGCGAGGTGGAACTGCTGCAGTCCCATGAGGAGCTGACGAAGGCAAAGGCAGAGTCGGAAGCGTGCAGGCAGGAAGCAGAGCAGCTGCGCGCAGAAGCGGAAGCGCACAGGCAGGAGACAGAGCATCTGCGCGCGGAAGTGAAAGGATGCAGACAGGAGGCAGAAGCGCTGCGTGCAGAATCGGAAGCGCACAGGCAGGAGGCAGAAGCTTTGCGGCAGCAGCTGGAAGCTGCGCTGACAGAGCTGGCACAGCAAAAAGAGGAAGCCGAAACGCTGTCAGGATTGCTGAAACAGCGGGAAGAAACGGAAGAAGATGAGCAGTCGGAGCGGGATCAGGCTTTGACGGAAACAAGGCAGGCGCTGACTGAAACGGAGGAACGGCTGGAAGCCGAGATACTCAAAAGAGAGGAAGCTGAGCGCGGCAATGAGCAGCAGCGGTCGATCCTGCGGCAGTATCAGAGGCAGCTGAAGCTTCTTCGGCAGCAGATGATCGTTTTAAAACGGGAAAATGCGCAGCTGAGGGCAAAGGCAGCCGCAGCGCCGGGCAGCGAGGTAGCGTCGGCGCTGCGGAACGGGCTGGAAAATGTGATGCGGTATGTGACGCCCGGAAAGGATACGGCGCGGCGCGGCACGGGGGATCCGGATGGCAGCGCCGGAAAAAGCAGGATGGTTTCCGGAAAAAGCGGGCTTACAGAAAAAGACAGGATGATGCAAAAAGGCGGCTCTGTGCAAAAGGACGGTATTGTGCAGGCGGATACTGCATCAAAAGACAGCACTGCGCAAAAGGACGGCACGCCGCAGCATTACCGGGAGCATGTGAGCGAGGTAAACAAAACGATCGCGGACGCGCAGAAACGGATCGCAAGGATGCTGGAAGCGCTGGAATCCGACGTGGAGCCGCCGGAAATAAAATAGTATAAAAATTCCCTTTTCGGACATAATGACAGAAAAAGGCGCGCAGAATGTGTTTTTGCCGTCAGGGATCAAAATGGCGGGAAGGGAGTTTTTTTATGGGAAAAATGAGCGGCAGTCTGGCTGACGATATGGATTATTTAAACGGGCAGCTGGGTGTGGGGACAAACTTTGACGTGCTGTACCGGGTCGTTACGATCGGTGGAAGAAACGCCTGTGTTTACATGATCGACGGATTTTGTAAGGACGAGGTCATGCAGAAGCTTTTGCAGCATTTTATCGGGATCACGGAGGACAAAATGCCGTCGGATGCGCATGAAATGAGCAAGCAGCTTGTGCCGTATGGGGAAGTGGATCTGGAGGATGAATGGGAAAAAATCGAATATTCGGTCATGTCCGGCGTGGTGGCGATGTTTATTGACGGATATGACAGGTGTATTCTGATCGATGCGCGCACTTATCCGGCGCGGGGCGTTGCGGAGCCGGAAAAGGATAAAGTTCTGCGCGGCTCGAAGGACGGCTTTGTGGAAACGATTGTGTTTAACACGGCGCTGATCCGCAGGAGGATCAGAAGCCCGCAGCTTCGGATGGAAATGCTGAAAGCCGGGACAAATTCCCAGACGGACATTGTGCTCTGTTATATGGACGACCGGGTGGATCGGGATTTTCTGGAAAAAATAAGAAGCCGGATCAACAGCCTGCAGGTGGACGCGCTGACGCTCAATCAGGAGAGCCTTGCGGAATGCCTGTATAAACGGCGCTGGTACAATCCGTTTCCGAAATTCAAGTATTCGGAGCGCCCGGATACGGCTGCGGCGCAGGTGCTGGAAGGAAATATCATCATTCTGGTGGACAATTCGCCGTCGGTCATGATCACGCCGACTACGTTTTTTGACGTGATCGAGGAGGCGGACGATTACTATTTCCCGCCGGTGACGGGGACATACCTGAGACTGTCCAGAATGCTGATTGCGATCGTGACATATTTTCTGACGCCGACCTTTTTATTGCTGATGGAATATCCGGAATGGATCCCGAAGGGATTTGAATTTATTTCGGTGCGGGATACGATTCACATCCCGATCATCTGGCAGCTTTTGATCCTGGAGCTGGCGATCGACGGGTTAAAGCTTGCGGCGGTCAATACGCCGAATATGCTGAGCACGCCGCTGTCTGTCATGGCGGCGCTGGTGCTGGGGGAGTTCAGCGTAAAGAGCGGGTGGTTTAATTCGGAGGTAATGCTGTATATGGCGTTTGTGGCGGTGGCAAATTATACCCAGAACAGCTACGAGTTGGGGTATGCGCTGAAATTTATGCGGATCATCAACCTGATCCTGACGGCATTATTCGGCGTGTGGGGGTATATTGCGGGCATTGCGGTTTTGCTTGTTTCCATTGCGACAAACCGGACGGTAAGCAACCAGAGCTATCTGTATCCGCTGATCCCGTTTAACGGAAAGCAGCTTTTGCATCAGATTTTCAGGACACGGCTGCCGGAGGCGAGGAAATAAAAATTACAGAAAAAACGCCGCGCTGTTTTTGAAAAAACAGTGCGGCGCGCATTTTTTATGATTGGAAAACTTACTCCTCTTCCCCGTCCAGCTCAACGAGCTCGTCGAATTCACAGCTGTCCAGATACTCGTCGAAAGCCTCCGCAACCTTCTCGTACTCTGCATCGTCCTCAATGTAGTCGAGCTGAGGCTCCTCGTTGGGGTCGTTGGGGTTCTCGGAGTAGTGGTAGAACCATACTTCCCCGTCATCGTTCTGACCCTGCTCGTCTAACGGCATGAGAACGATATAGTCGTTTCCTTCCACCTCAAGAATGGTAATGATGGCGCAGGTAACGTTGGTACCGTCATCCAGCTCCAGCTCTACGGTCATTTCCTCGTCCATTTCTTCAAACTGATTTTTACCCATGGAAAAACATCCTTTCTCTGATACGCCGCAAAAAGCGCGCGCTGATGTAAACTGTCGCCGTGCGCAACCGGCAAGGCATTGTGTTCATGCATATCATACAGTAAGTTGCGGTGGCATGCAATACTTATTTGTGGTATACTGGAAAAAAGTAACGGTTCCGTTACGGAAGAAGGATACCGGTTCGGGGTAAGGATGGAGAGTATGAGAGACGAGATTAAGGTTTTGACCGGGAAGCCCTATCCGATGGGGCTTTCGGTAACAGGGGAAAGGGAAATCAATCTGGCGGCGGTTCTTCACGCAAAGGAAGAATGCGGCGTGATCCTGTATCCCAAAAAGGGCGGAAGCCAGAGGCATTTTCCATTCAGAAAGGAAAACCGGGTCGGAAATATCTGCTGCATGAGGCTGTCGGGGATCAGCCCGGAGGATTATGATTACAATTTTTATATGGGGGACGAGGTCGCAGCGGATCCGTATGCGCACCGGATCCGCGGAAACGAGCACTGGGGCAAAAAAGTATCCCCGGCGCTTCGCAGCTCGTACAGCACGGAAGCCTTTGACTGGGGCGGCGACGCGCATCCGATGACGCCGCTGCAGGAGAGTGTTGTGTATCAGCTTCATGTGAGAGGTTTTACAAAGCATGCCTCTTCCGGCGTGGCGCATCGGGGGACGTTTGCAGGGCTGACAGAGAAGATCCCATATCTGAAATCGCTGGGCATTACGGCGGTAGAGATTTTGCCCGCGTATGAATTTCTGGAGCTGGAGCAGCTTTTGACGGGAAAAGGGACGATGGCGGAAGCGGTGCTAAGATGCACGGAGGATCCGGAACAGAACCGGACGAGGCTCAATTACTGGGGCTTTAAAAAGGGATATTATTTTGCGCCCAAGGCGTCCTACAGCAGCGGAGATCCCCAGCGGGAATTTAAGACGATGGTAAAAAGACTCCATGAGAACGGGATAGAGCTGATCATGCAGTTTTATTTTCCGAAGGAGGTCAAAAGGGGCTTTATTCTGGAAGTGCTCAAATATTGGGTTTACGAATATCATGTGGACGGGATTCATTTGATGGGGGAGCAGATGCCGACGCAGCTTCTTGCCACGGATCCGCTGCTTGCGAATACGAAGCTGTTTTATTATGATTTTCCGTGCGGGGAGATTTATGAGTCCAAGGAAGCGCCGGATTATAAAAATCTGGCGTGCTGCCGGGATGAATTCCAATATGATATGAGACGGTTTTTGAAAGGGGACGAGGACGCGTTAAAAAAGGCGCTCTTTCAGCTTCGCAACAATCCGGCGCAGGCGGGGACGGTCAATTATATGACAAGCTACGAGGGCTTTTCGCTGGCGGATCTGGTTTCCTATGACCGCAAGCACAACGAGGAAAACGGGGAGGGCAATCAGGACGGCAATCCGTATAATGCAAGCTGGAACTGCGGCATTGAGGGGCCTACCCGCAAACGCAGTGTCCTTTTGCTGCGCAGAAAGCAGATGCGCAACGCCATGCTCCTTTTGCTGACGGCGCAGGGGACGCCGATGCTGACGGCGGGGGACGAATTCGGGCAGAGCCGGATGGGAAACAACAATGCCTACTGTCAGGACAATGCAATTAGCTGGCTGGACTGGCGGCTTGCAGAGAAGAACAGGGACTTTCTGGATTTTGTGCGCGCTGCGTTAAGGCTGCGCAGCGCCCATCCGGTGCTGCATCAGGCGCAGGAGCTGACGATGCTGGATTATGCAGCGTGCGGCTGCCCGGATCTTTCGTATCATGGGAAAGAGGCATGGCGGCTTTTGACGGACCGTTTAAGCCGGGAGGCGGGCGTGCTTTACTGCGGGCATTACGCGAAGAAAAAGCGGGATGAGGACGACAGCTATTTTTATATCGCTTACAATATGCACTGGGAGGAGCAGACGCTGGCGCTGCCGGATCTGCCTGCCGGGATGCACTGGGAAAAGGTAATGGATACGCAGGACGGGACGGCTGTACCCGACGGGGAAATAAGGGAACGGTATGTGACCCTGCCGGGCAGGTCGGTTCAGATTTTGCAAAGCTTTGGGAAACCGGACGGGAAAGGAAAGAAAATTGAAGGCGCTACAGCATTTTAAAACGATTACTTACCATAAATATCTTGTGATGAAGGGCTGCTTTGCGGTCGGTTTGTACCGGCAGGGGATCTGCCATGATCTGTCCAAATATTCCTGGACGGAATTTAAGGTTGGGGCAAAATACTATCAGGGCAACCAGAGCCCCAACAATGCGGAGCGGGATGACATCGGTTATTCTTCCGCATGGCTGCATCACAAGGGACGCAACAGGCATCATTACGAATACTGGATCGATTACAGTACGCGGGGGATAAAGGGCGGGATGGCTCCGGTGGCGATGCCCCGCAAATATGTAGTGGAGATGCTCATGGACAGGATCGCCGCCTCCAAGACATACCGGGGCAGCGCGTATACGGACAAAGATCCGCTGGACTATTATAAAAGTGCGAAGGAGCCGCCGATGATCCATCCAAAGACGAAGGCGCAGCTGGAAAAGCTTTTGACGATGCTGGCAGAGGAGGGCGAAGAAAAGACCTTTGCCTATGTGCGCAGCGTGGTTTTGAAAAAAGGACGCAGGAAAGCAGGCACGAAGCAGGGAAAGGGTGCATAAGATACCGTATATTCTATCAGAAACGGGAGAAGCTTATGAATCTGTGGTATTTGCTGCTGCTCGTATGCTGCTGCGGGCATGGCGGAAGAGGCTGCTGCACGAATCAAAACAGCTGTATCATGCCGCGGACCGGCGGCTGCATGGAAAGGCGGGAGAGGCGTCACGCCCCGGAGGGCTGTATGATGCCCCGGCAGAAGGAAGAATGTGACTGCCGGGAAAAACGGCAGGAGGCAGACCGGTGCAGCTGCATGATGCCCGGCAGGGAGAAACGCTACGACAGCGGGATGCAGGAGCATCCGTGCATGGACAATGTTCCCGAGATGAATATGCCGGGGCGTTATCCGGTATATCCGGAAAAATGCGCCTGCAGGGAATAAAGAAACGGCAAATTGAAAAAGGACGCTCTGCCCGGTCAAGACATGATCTTATGGTTTTGACCGGCGGGGCGTCTTTTTTCATATAATTAAGGAAAGTTTCCGATTGACAATTCGGTGCATAACGGGTATAGTCAGAAGAGTTTTGAATGATGAGGCAAAGAATAGGAGATTACATGGGAGAATTATTAGTAAGGTATGATGAATCAGGCATCGACGGGCGTATCCTGCGCGCGGTGGAGGAAATGGGCTTTGTCCATATGACGCCGATCCAGGAGAAGGCGATCCCTGTTTTTCTGGAAGGAAGGGACGTGATCGGACAGGCGCAGACGGGAACCGGAAAGACGGCTGCGTTCGGCATTCCGATGCTGCAGAAAATAGATGAAGAGGACAGGGGGCTGCAGGGCATGATCCTGTGCCCGACGAGGGAGCTTGCGATGCAGGCGGCGCAGCAGCTTCGCCAGTTCGCAAAATATATGCACAATATCCGGGTGCTTCCGGTTTACGGCGGTCAGGACATCGGCAGGCAGATCAAGGCGTTAAAGGGCGGCGTGCAGATCATCGTCGGGACGCCGGGACGTGTGATGGACCATATGCGCCGCCATACGATCCGGCTGGACGATCTGAAAATGGTCGTGCTGGATGAGGCGGACGAGATGCTGAATATGGGCTTTCGCGAGGACATGGAGACGATTTTAAAGGAGATCCCCGGAGAGCACCAGACGGCGCTGTTTTCTGCGACGATGCCCGAGCCGATCCTTCGGATCACCGATCAGTTCCAGAAGGATGCGGTAATGGTAAAAATGGTAAAAAAAGAGCTGACCGTGGACCGCATCGCGCAGTACCTTTACTATATCCACAGAGACGATAAAGAGGCGGCTGCGGCGCGCCTGATCGAGTATTATGATTTAAAAAGAGGACTGATCTTCTGCAATACGAAGAGCATGGTGGACGAGCTGGCAGAAAACCTGAAAAACCGCGGCATTTCGGCGGAGGGGCTGCACGGCGATATGAGCCAGGCGCAGCGGGATACCGTGATGAAGCGTTTCCGCAGCGGCAATCTGCAGATGCTCATCGCGACGGACGTTGCGGCGAGAGGGATCGACGTAAACGATGTGGACAGCGTCATCAACTACGATGTGCCGCAGGACATCGAATATTATGTGCACCGGATCGGAAGGACCGGGCGCGCGGGCAAGGAGGGCATGTCCTTTACGCTGGCGGCGCGCAGGGAATCCTTCCGCATCCGCGAGATCGAACGCACCTGCAAGACAAAGCTGGAGGAAAAAAAGCTTCCCTCCGGTCAGGATGTATATCGCCATAAGGAAGAAAAGGCGCTGGAAAAGCTTCGTCAGGTAATGGAAGAGGTCAATACCGCGGACTGCTACCGCGCGGTGGAGCGGTTTGAAAAAGAAAGCGGTATTTCAGCTTTGGAGCTGGCGGCGGCATTTTTATACCAGCAGATCGGGGAAGAGCCGGGAGATATTGCAGAAGAGCCCGCTGTGCGCCGGAATGCAGAGGGACGCTTTGCAGGAAACAGACGCAATGGCTTTGGCGGCGGCTATAACGGCAGAAGGGCTTACGGCGAAAGAGGCATGGGAGCCCAGAACAGAGGCGGAAGAAGGGAATACGCAGGAGAAGGCGGACACCGCAGAGGACGCCAGAGCGAAAACGGCGGCAGAAGACAGGCGCGCAGCGGCGAAGGAAGATACCGCAGCACCTCTTCGGGCTACCGCGCGGCAGAAGGCAGAGGCGGACGGCGTAGCTGAACTGATATTTATTGGCGGCAGTTGACGAACCGTGCATCGGGTGCTAAACTGAAAGGACATCAAGACCATTACAGAGGCGGAGGTATTTAGAGATGATTGGCGATCAGAAAATTCTTTTCAGCGGAATGCAGGCGACGGGAAACCTGACCCTTGGAAACTATCTTGGGGCGCTGAAAAACTGGGTGAATCTGGCGGATGAATATACGACATTTTTCTCGGTGGTGGACATGCACTCGATCACGGTGCGTCAGGATCCGGCAGAGCTGCGCAGACGGGCGCGCGCGCTTCTGACCTTATACATTGCGGCGGGGCTTGATCCGGAGAAAAACTGCATTTACTATCAGTCCCATGTATCGGGGCATGCGGAGCTTGCGTGGATCTTAAACTGCTTTACCTATATGGGCGAATTAAACCGGATGACGCAGTTTAAGGATAAGGCGGCAAAGCATGCGGACAACATCAACGCAGGGCTGTTTACCTATCCTGTCCTGATGGCGGCGGACATCCTTTTGTATCAGGCGGACGTGGTTCCGGTAGGCAAGGACCAGCTGCAGCATCTGGAGATCACAAGGGACATCGCGCAGCGCTTCAACGCTATTTACGGCGACGTATTTACGATCCCGGAGCCTTACATGGGCAAAGCGGGCGCAAAGATCATGAGCCTGCAGGATCCGGCGAAGAAGATGAGCAAATCCGACGAGAACCCGAACGCGAGCATTTATCTGATGGACGATAAGGATACGATCCTGCGCAAGTTCAAGCGCGCGGTGACGGATTCCGAGGCGCAGGTACGCTACCGTGAGGAGCAGCCGGGCATCCGCAACCTGATCGACATTTACGGCGTGTGCACGAAGAAAACGCCGGAAGAGGTGGAACGGGAGTTCGACGGCAGAGGCTACGGCGACTTTAAGATGGCGGTCGGCGAAGCGGTGGCGGCAGAGCTTGCCCCTCTGCAGGCGCGGGTTGCAGAGCTGTCCAAGGATAAGGCATATATCGACAGCGTGATCAAGAACAATGCGGAGAAGGCGGAGTATTACGCGAATAAGACGCTGCGCAAGGTTCAGAAAAAGATCGGTTTCCCTGAGCGGATCCGCTAAGCAGCATAAGAGAATAGGGGAAGAGATGGAAACACTTATTTATTATGCGGCGGGCAGGGAAGAAAAGCAAAAAAGGATGGAGCGTCTGGCAAAAAGGTTAGGATACAGCTTCAGGGTCGTTTATCCGATCCAGACAGGGCAGCAGATCGGCTTTCTGGCAGGGCTTTCAGGATATGCAGAACGGAAGCTCTCTGTTTTGGAGCTGCCGCCAAAGATCGAGGACGAGATGCTTATTCTGAACGGATTTTCGGGAAAGAAGCTGGACGGGCTTTTGGCAGCGCTTCGGAAAGAAAATCTGACCGTGGCGTTAAAGGCGGTGGTAACGGAGCATAACGTGGGCTGGACGTTTGCCGCGCTGTATGCGGAAATCGTGGCGGAGCGGGCAGAGATGATGAAAAGAGCCGGGGGGAGATGAAGGCAAAAGAGTTTATCCGAAAGGTCAGGAAGCGCTTTTTGGGATGCTGTGATTAAGCTGAATGAGACAGCAAATCTGAAACGATAAACAAGCGGACAAAAGGGAGTCAAAATGGTTGTTTTATATCATTTTGACTCCCTTGATGATTATATTCCGGAAAAAAGTTTACCTCTCCACCTTCACTCCATCCACATAAACCGCCTTTATCTCTGTTTCCATAGAAAGCGGGGAGCCGTCCGCAATGACAAGATCGGCGTCCTTGCCTTCTTCCAGCGTGCCGACTCTGTCATCCACGCCCAGATGGCGGGCGGGGTTTAACGTGATGGCAAGCAGCGCGTCGCTTTCGGAAAGCCCCGCCTTCTGCGCAAGCCCCGCGCACAGGGGAAGATAGTGCAGAGGGGTAACGGGGGCGTCTGTGATGATGGAGACGCGGCAGCCGGCTTTTGTGAGCACGCCGGGCGTCGTCCAGCTTTTATTTTTAAGCTCGAATTTGGTCGCGTGCCCAAAGGAGGGACCGACGGCGAGGGGCACTTTTTCCTGCGCCAGAAGATCGGCGACAAGATGGCCTTCCGTCACATGTTCCAGCGTGATGTCCAGACCGAATTCTTTTGCGATGCGCAGGGCGGTAAAAAAGTCGTTTGCCTGATGCGCATGGGCTTTTAAGGGAATTTCATGGTTTAAAACAGGAAGCAGCGCTTCGCACTTGTCGTCGTAGGCGGGCATTTTGGATGCATCGTCTCCGGCGGCTTCTTTTTTTGCCTGATATTGGAGCGCCTTATGAAGCGCCTGACGGATCAGGGCGGCGTTTGTCATGCGGCTGCTGATGCCGTGATCTTTGTAGCAACGCTTGGGATTTTCGCCGAAAGCGCATTTCATGGCGGCGGGAGCCTTGACGATCATATCGTCTGCGCGCCGGCCGACGGTTTTGAGGACGGCAAAGGAGCCGCCGATGGCGTTGGAGCTTCCGGGGCCGGTGGCAATACAGGTAACGCCTGCAAGAGCCGCCTCTTTAAATGCAGGATCAAGCGGATTGATGCCGTCGATCGCCCGAAGCTGGGGCGTGACCGGATCGTTTAATTCATTATAGTCGTGCCCTTCATAGCCGACAGCAGTGCCGTCCAGACCGGTGTGGCAGTGGGCCTCCACAAAGCCGGGATAAATGTGCAGCCCGGTCGCGTCCACGACGCTGCAGCCGTCAGGGGCAGAAAGGTTGATACCGATTTCCTGAATTTTTCCGGCGTCGATCAGAATGTCGGCGGAAAAGGTGCGCATCCGGGCGTCGGCGTTGGATGCGGTATGAAGAGTGCCGTTTTTAATACATAACATAAGGGAAAACCTCCTTTTGCGTAAATGGCGGCGCGCACGGATACGTACAGCCGTCATATTCAGTTTAAGACGGGAGACCGGGAGCGTCAAGACCCGAAAAAATCAAAGGAGGCAGTATCCAGACCTGTGATTTTATCCAGTGTGCAGGCGGGATTTTTTTAATAAAATAAGGGTAGATCCAGAGATAAAAAACAGGCAGCCGGCGCGCAGACTGCTGGCATATAAAAACCATAATCAAGAAAAGGAGACACCCACATGAACATCACAAGAGCAGCCAGCATCCCGCTGGTATTACACGATCCTTATTTTTCCATCTGGTCCTCTGCCGACCGCCTTTACGACGCCGATCCCGTGCACTGGTGCGGAAAGCGTCAGCAGCTTCGCGGCTATGTGACGGTAGACGGCGTTGTTTACAGCTTTCTGGGCGACCGGGAATTTCATGAGGCGATCCCGCAGAAAAACGTGGATGTGACTGCGACTTCCACGGCATATACGTTTGAAAATGAGAAGATCGTCCTGACGGCGCGTTTTACTTCGCCGCTTCTTCTGGATGATTTTACCCTTGTGTCAAGACCCTGCACCTACATTGATTTTGCCGTTGAGAAAAAAGAGGAATGCGAGGTTTTGATTGATTTTCTGGTATCGTCCGATCTGGTTTCCCAGAAGGAGGAAAAGCTGGTCGGCTGCAGCGCGCGCCGTCCTGCAAAAAAAGGCGCCCCGGCATTTTCTTACGCGCAGATGGGAAAGGCTGCGCAGCGGCCTTTGGGCGGCAGCGGCGATAACGTGACGATCGACTGGGGCTATGTGTACGCCGCGTCCGCAGACGAAAACGCGGTGTGCGCATATGATGAGAAAAACCATAGGCTTTCCTGCCGCCTTCCGCTGGAAAAAGAATGCGGCATGATCCTTGCGTTTGACGATCTGCTTTCGATCAATTATTTCGGACAGTGGCGCAAGGCGTATTGGACAAAGGAGTACGATACGATTCTGGACGCTGTCGGGGCTGCGTTTGCAGACCGGGCGGAAACGCTGACAAGGGCGGCTGCGCTGGATGCGCAGATCGAGGAGCTGGCAAAAAAAGCGGGCGGAGAGGAATATGCGTTTTTGTGCAGCATGAGCTACCGGCACGCGGTGGCAGCCCATAAGCTGATCGCGGATGAAAAGGGAGAAATTATCTTTTTGTCAAAGGAAAACGATTCCAACGGCTGCATCGGTACGGTAGATGTCAGCTATCCGTCGGTTCCGCTGTTTTTGCTGTACAATACGGAGTATGTAAAGGGAATGCTTCGCCCCGTATTTGAATTTGCGGCGCGCGACGTATGGGAGTATGATTTTGCGCCTCATGATGTGGGACGCTATCCATACGCGTGGGGGCAGGTTTACGGAATGGACGGAGAAAAGGGCGGACACTGGTTTTCCGGCGGGGACGGCGAGGTGTTCCCGGCATTTTACCAGTATCCTGCCGGAACGGGAATTTATGATTTCAAATATCAGATGCCGGTGGAAGAGTGCGGGAATATGCTCATCATGACGGCGGCGGTGTGCGGCATGGACGGGAATGCAGATTTTGCGCGACCCCATATGGAGGTATTGAAAAAATGGACGCAATACCTGCTGGAATATGGCGCTGATCCGGGCGAACAGCTTTGTACGGATGATTTTGCGGGGCATCTTTCCCATAACGTAAACCTGTCCGCAAAGGCGATCATGGGCGTGGAAGCCTATGCCCGTCTGGCGGGACAGCTGGGACAGGAGGCAGAGGCGCTGGAGTATCATCAAAAGGCGGCGGCGATGGCGGCAGATTGGGAAAAACGGGCGATTTGTGACGATCACTATGTGCTCGCTTTCGGCAATCCGGATACATGGAGCTTAAAATACAATCTGGTATGGGACCGCGTCTGGGACAGCGGGCTGTTTTCGGATGAGGTTTATGAAAAAGAGCTGGCTTATTATGTGAAAAAGACGAATGCTTACGGAACACCGCTGGACAGCCGCCGCAGTTATACAAAGAGCGACTGGATCCTCTGGTGTGCGGCGATGGCAAAGGACGCAGAAGAGGCAAACGCGCTGATCGCTCCGGTGGCGGCATACCTGAAAAATACGGAGAGCCGCGTGCCGTTTTCTGACTGGTATGAAACGGAAACCGGAAGGTACTGCCATTTTATCGCACGAAGCGTGCAGGGCGGCATTTTCATGCCGGCGCTGATGAAAAAAATATCGGGATGATAAGAAGTGAGGGCGGTGCGCATGGCGCGCCGCCTTTTTGGACGGCAGAAGGCTGCTGCTAGCGCATAAAAAAGTCGTCAAAAGAATCCACGCCGTAAATCTCTTTTAAGGCGCACAAAACGCTGATACGGATATGATGTCTGCCAAGCTCCATCTGGGAAATTACTTCCCGGCTCATCGGAATGCCCATAAGCTGAATGCGGGCGGCTGCCTGCTCCTGGGAAAGCCCGGCGCGGTTTCTGAGCAGGCGCAGGTTTTTCCCGATGGAAATATCCTGAATTAGTCTGGTCGTCATAGGTGTGGCTCCAATCTGGAATAATGGAATAGAAATATGCCAGATTTCAGTTTATAGAGTTTCAGAAGGGATGTTGGAATGAAAACATTCCAGAAGAATAAAAAAGCACGGGCATAACTGTCTTTTCCGATACGATACTCTTGTACGATGAGGGGATGAAAGGCGTTTCCCGCCGTACCAAAATCTGTCCGTAAGACAGGGAAAATCTATTTCCGGAAGCGTCCGGCAGGGGAGCCGGGCGTGCGTTCCGCCTGATCGATCAGAAAATTGACAGTTTCAAGGATGCGTTCCCGTTCCCGGACAGGGAGGGCTTCCAGCCTGCCGGAAAGCTCGCTGGTGGTGGCGACAAAGCCGTCGTCGAGCTCGTCCTGCAAAAGGACATCCGTGGAAACATGGAGCAGGTTGGCGATCCTGATAAAACGGGCGAAGCTGGGATGCTTTACGCCCCGTTCGATCGCGGACACGCTGTTTACGCTGATGTCCAGCTTTTCAGCCAGAACCTCCTGTGTCCATCCGGCTTTGACACGGTATTTTCGGATCTGTTCTCCGTACATATGCAAAATTTTATCCTCGCTCTATAGTCTTTTTGTTACTGCTGGTATAAAAAAGTATAGAAATACAAGACTGACAGTTCCATAAACCATAGGATTTTTGGTAATGCTTATAGTTGTAAAAACCGAAGGCTTCCATCCTTTGCTGACCGCAGGCTTGACACAAAGGGCGGCTGCCGCGATAATAAAGGCATGGGCAATGTGGGAAAAAACAAAGGAGAACAAAAGCTTTGAAAAAGATCATGAAAAAAATCGGGAAAAAAGCCTTGTGCGCGGTGTGCGCAGGAGCGGTATTCGGACAGTGCTTCTGGGGCATGCAGGCGGCTGCCGCGCCCAGCGCGCCGGCAGCTTTGGGGCAGCCGGCGGCAGTTTCGCAGCCGACCGCAGGGCAGCAGCCTGCACAGGAACAGCAGCTTTCCGCCCAGCAGGCACAGGAACAGCAGCTTTTAGCCCAGCAGCAGGCGCAGGAGGCATATGAAGCGCAGCTGCGCGCGTATCAGCAGGCGCTTCTTTCCCAGCAGCAGGCAGAGGCACAGGCGCGCCTTGCGGCGGCAGGCTATGCAGCGTCCGCGCTGCAGCCTTCGGACGGGCGGCTGATCGCCGCAGGGCTTTTGAATTTTGCACCGGAAACATCCCTGAAGGGGAAAACGGTTTCCATTTTGGGGGACAGTATTTCGACCTATCAGGGATATATCCCGGAGAAGTACGCCTGCTTTTATCCGGATAAGGATAACGACGTGCAGAGCGTGACGCAGACCTGGTGGATGCAGATGCTGTATCACACGGGGATGCGGCTTTTGACGAACGGCTCTTATTCGGCAAGCACGGTATGCGGAAGCTCGCATACGGAGGATTCCAGCGCCGGATGCAGCAATCGGCGGCTTCTGGAGCTTCGGGGCGCGGACGGCTCCGTGCCGGATGTGATCCTGGTCTACATGGGGGCGAATGATTTTTTCAGGTCGGTAGAGCTGGGGGAATATGCGGGGGTGCCGGTTCACAGGGCGGACCGTTATGTATGGAATTTTACGGAAGGGTATGAGCTGATGCTGCAAAAGCTGCAGGCGCTTTATCCGTCGTCCCGGATTTACTGCATGACCCTGATCGAAGCAAATTCCGGGGATCATCCGCGGATCAATGAAAACGGGAATACGATTGCAGATTTTAACCGCAGGATACGGGAAATTGCGGCGGCGCACGGCGTCCCGGTCATCGACGTGCATAATTGCGGGATGGAGGTGTATGAGCTGAACCGCTATACGAGCGACGGAACCCATCCGAACCGCGAGGGCGCGGCAAAAATGGCGGCGTATGTGACAAACGCGCTGCTGGCGCAGGAAGGGCTTTAAACGGGAAACAGGGAAAGGAGACAGATCAGATGGCGACAGCGGTCATTGTGGCATTGATATTGGGATATTGCGGATTTCTGATTTACAGGGCTGTGCGGAATAAAAAAGAGGGCAGGGGCTTTGGCTGTGGCTGCTCCGGTTCCTGCTCCTCCTGCCCGGGCGGCTGCAGCAGCTGCGCCCGTCCGGAAGCGCCGGATGAAAAATAAGCCGATAGGGCTGAAATACTGCAACAGATACAAAAACTCGTAAAATACCCGCAATTTTTTGTGGATTTTCATGAAAAAACTTGATATAATAGTGGCGTCGGTATCGAAGAAAAAAGGAGTGCTGACGTCACTGTTTTTTATACGCATACTTTACCCTCAGTGTACAAGGGGGCATACGGTCGAAAAGATTGAATTGGCAGGAGGCTTTTAACGATGATGGTTTCCACGAAAGGGAGATATGCGCTGCGCGTCATGCTGGATCTTGCGGGGCAGGACGAAGAGCAGTACATTTCCCTGAACGATATAGCGGGGCGGCAGCAGATTTCCATGAAATATCTGGAAGCGATCGTTGCGCTTTTGAATAAAGCCGGACTTTTAAAAAGCCGGCGCGGCAAAGACGGGGGATACCGGCTGGCAAGGAAGCCGGCAGAGTATCCGGTCAGCGAGATCTTAAAGCTGACGGAAGGGACGCTTGCCCCGGTGGCATGTATGGAAAAGGACGCATGCGGCGAGGAGTGCAGGCTTCAGGCAGGCTGCCTGACAAGACCCATGTGGCAGAAGCTGGACGCGATCATCGACGATTATCTGTCCGGGGTAACGATACAGGATCTGATGGAGGGAAAATGCTGACAGATAAAAGGGTATATGCAGATCAGGCGGCGACTACCGCGCTGGGAAAGGCGGCATGGGAGGCGATGGAGCCGTGGCTGAAAAATGCTTTTGGCAATCCTTCCGCTTTATATGAGGAAGGCAGGCTTGCGCGGGACTGCGTGGAAGCCGCCCGGGAAAAGACGGCGCGGCTTCTGGGAGCACAGCCGCGGGAAATCTGTTTTACGTCAGGCGGCACGGAGGCGGATAACTGGGCGGTGTACAAGGCTGCAGCGCTCGGCGCAGAAAGCGGGAAAAGACATCTGATCCTGTCGGCGTTTGAGCACCACGCGGTTTTGAATCCGGCAAAGGCGCTGGAACGGGAGGGCTTTGAAATCACCCTTTTGCCGGTGCATGAAAACGGGATCGTCCGCACAGAGGAGCTGGAGCGGGCGATCCGTCCGGACACGGCGCTGGTCAGCGTGATGTTTGTCAATAATGAAGTAGGGACGATACAGCCGGCAGCAGAGCTGGGGGCGGTGTGCCGGGAAAAGGGCGTGCTGTTTCATACGGACGCGGTACAGGCGGCAGGGCATCTGCCGATCGACTTAAAAAAACTGCCGGTCGATCTGTTGTCGTTGTCGGCGCACAAATTCCACGGCCCAAAAGGGATCGGCGCTTTATATATGAGATCCGGCACGGCGCTTCAAAGCCTGATACAGGGAGGCGGCCAGGAGCGCGGGAAACGGGCGGGCACGGAAAATGTGGCTGCCATCGCAGGACTTGCGGCGGCGTTAGAGGAGAGCCTTTCAGACCGGGAGGAAAAGGACCGGTATGTGGAAGGGCTGCGCAGGACGGTGCAGGAGGCGCTTCTTTCCATAGAGGGAAGCCGTCTGAACGGGGATTTGCAAAAAAGGCTTCCGGGCAGCTTAAATGTCAGCTTCCGGGGGATTGAGGCGGAAGCGCTTGTTATTTATCTGGACATGAAAAAAATTGCAGTTTCATCGGGGGCTGCATGCGAGGCGGGGGCGCTGGAGCCGAGCCATGTGCTGACGGCGATGGGGCTTTCGGACAGCGACGCAAAAGGGGCGCTGCGGATCACGCTGGATGAGACGAATACGCGGGAGGAGGCAGAATATCTTTCCCGGATCATCCCGGAGGCGGTCATGCGGCTTCGGGAAATGGCATAGGCTGTTATACCCTCGAAAGTAGGGGAGGCACAATAGATTACAAAAGACAAGCGAGGAGGTACGACAACATGGAGTTTCTTGTGGAGGGTTTTCAAAATGTGACGTGGCAGCAGGTCGTCATGTACGTGGTGGGGCTTTTGCTCATCTGGCTGGCTCTGAAAAAGGATTATGAGCCGACGCTGCTTTTGCCGATGGGATTCGGCGCGATTTTAGTGAATCTGCCGATGAGCGGCGTGATCGATCAGGTGGTGCAGGGCTCGGTGGAATCGCACGGGATCATCCAGTGGCTGTTCGAGGTGGGGATCGAGGCTTCTGAGGCGATGCCGATCCTTTTGTTTATCGGAATCGGCGCGATGATCGACTTTGGCCCGCTTCTGTCAAAGCCCGTCATGTTTTTGTTCGGCGCGGCGGCACAGTTCGGCATTTTCTTTGCGATCTGTGCGGCGGTGCTTCTGGGCTTTGATTTAAAGGACGCGGCGTCCATCGGCATCATCGGCGCGGCGGACGGGCCGACTTCGATCCTTGTTTCGCAGGTGCTGGGCTCTTCTTATGTGGGGGCGATCGCGGTGGCGGCATATTCCTATATGGCACTTGTGCAGATCAGCCCGCCTTTTGCGATTAAGCTTGTAACGACGAAAAAGGAGCGCTGTATCCATATGGAATACCATCCGGCAAACGTCAACAAGGCGACCCGCATCGCGTTTCCGATCCTTGTGACCTTTATCGTCGGCTTTATCGCGCCTTCGTCCGTTGCCCTTGTGGGCTTTCTGATGTTTGGAAACCTGCTGCGCGAATGTACGTCTCTGCATACGATGTCTGAGACGGCGCAGACGGATCTTGCGAATATCATCACGCTGCTTTTGGGCATTACGATCTCCTTTAGCATGAGGGCGGATCAGTTCGTGCGCTGGGAGACACTGATGATCATGGTGATCGGGCTTCTGGCGTTTGTGTTTGACACGGTGGGCGGCGTTTTGTTCGCGAAGTTTTTGAATCTGTTTTTGAAAAAGAAGATCAACCCGATGGTCGGCGCGGCGGGCATTTCGGCGTTTCCCATGTCCTCCCGCGTGGTGCAGAAGGTGGCGATGGCGGAGGACCCGTCAAACGTGCTGATCATGCAGGCGGCGGGGGCAAACGTCTCCGGTCAGATCGCGTCGGTTGTGGCGGGCGGTCTTGTGATCAGCCTTGTGAGCAGATTTTTATAAACCATAGCTTCTCTTCAAGGTACAAGGGGATTGATGTCCCCCTGTACGCTGAAGGGAGACAAAAAGGAGGGACAGGAAGATGACACAGATAACGGATTTTATGATTTCGCTTGAGATCATGGGAAAAGGGATGCTGGGTATTTTTACGGCGAGCCTTGTGATCATCGCAGCGGTGGTGGTCTTAGAAAAGATAACCGGGCGCAAAAAGGACGGGGAATGACGTTTGGATAAGGGCGTTTATTTCAGGGAAAGCAGAGGCGGTTATGTTTCAAAAAGGAGATTTTGCTGCCTGCGGGAGCAAAGGAATCTGCGAGATTAAAAATATCACGACGCTGGATATGGATGGAATCCCGAAAGACCGGTTATACTACGAAATGCAGCCGGTATTAAAGGCAGGAAGCAGGGTTTTTGTGCCGGTCGGGCAGGAGGACGGGAAAAACGCCATGCGCAGGATTCTGGATGAAAAAGAGGCGGCGCAGCTTCTTTCTTCCATGCGGGAGGAAGAAATCGAATGGGAGCCGGACGACCGGCGCAGGGAAGAGCAGTATAAGGGGATCATAAACGAAAACCGGGCGGCAGGGATGCTGGCGCTGATCCGGTACGTCTGCGTCAAGCGGAAGGCGAGGGCGCTCAAGGGGCGCAGGCTGCCTTCGATGGACGAAAGATATTTAAAGGCGGCGCAGGAGCATCTTTATACGGAGCTTTCTATTTCCATGAAGGTTTCGGCAGAGGAGATCCGGGCGTATGTGGAGTCGAGGCTGAGGCTTCCGGAAGGCACGCTCCGGAGCCTGTAGGCGATCGTAGCAGGATTACAAAAGAGGACATGGCGGAAAAAGGATTCGCGGTGTCCTCTTTTGCAATGTCCAAATACAGATCAAAGGGAGGACAATATGGGAGCTTGTACCATTGAAAAGGTCATTGGAAGGGAAATCATTGATTCCCGGGGAAATCCGACCGTGGAGGCGGAGGTATTTCTGGCGGACGGGAGCATGGGGCGCGGGATGGCGCCAAGCGGGGCGTCCACCGGGGAGTTTGAAGCGCTGGAACTGCGGGACAACGATCCGGGGCGCTTTGGCGGAAAAGGCGTTTTAAAGGCGGTAAACAACATCAATACGGTAATCTCAGAGACGTTAAAGGGGATGGACGCTTCGGATATTTACGCGGTAGATGCGGCGATGATACGGGCGGACAGCACGGCAGATAAGTCGAGGCTGGGCGCAAACGCGGTGCTGGCGGTATCCATCGCCTGCACAAAGGCTGCGGCAGCGTCGCTTGGCGTTCCGCTGTACCGCTTTTTGGGAGGCGCTGCGGGAAACCGGGTTCCTGTCCCGATGATGAATATTTTGAACGGCGGGGCGCACGCGGCAAATACGGTGGACGTACAGGAGTTTATGATCATGCCGGTGGGCGCGGAAAGCTTTTCGGAGGGGCTTTTGTGGTGTACGGAGGTGTTCCATGCGCTCAAAGGCATTTTAAAGGAAAAGGGGCTTGCCACCTCCGTAGGGGATGAGGGCGGCTTTGCCCCGGATCTTTCCGGGGACGAGGAAGCCATCGGGCTGATTTTGGAAGCGGTAAAAAAAGCGGGATTTGAGGCGGGAAAGGATTTTGTCCTGGCGCTGGATGCGGCGGCGAGCGAATGGAAGGGCGGCAAAAAGGGGGAATATGTGCTGCCGAAGGCGGGAACAAGGTTTACGTCAAAAGAGCTGACGGAACACTGGGAGCAGCTGTGTGACCGCTATCCGATCGCGTCCATTGAGGACGGGCTGGACGAAGAGGACTGGGAGGGCTGGAAGCTTCTGACAAAAAGGCTTGGCGGCAGGGTGCAGCTGGTCGGGGACGATCTGTTTGTGACGAATACGAAACGGCTGAAAAAAGGGATCGAAGAAAAATGCGGCAACGCGGTTTTGATCAAGCTAAATCAGATCGGCAGCGTGTCGGAGACGATGGAGGCGATCAAAATGGCGCAGGAGGCGGGCTTTCGCACGATTGCGTCCCACCGCTCCGGGGAGACGGAGGATACGACGATCGCGGATCTGGCGGTTGCGCTGAATACCGGACAGATCAAAACGGGCGCGCCCAGCCGCAGCGAGCGGGTGGCAAAATACAATCAGCTGTTAAGGATCGAGCAGCAGCTTGGAGCAGGCGGCAGGTATCCGGGAAAGATGGTTTTTGAAAGATAGGAAAGCAGAAGAAAATACGCGGATCCCCGGTGCAGGCTGACCGGAATATCCGCGTATTTTTATGTTTATCTTCGATTTTTAATGTCCGGTATTTTTCAGGACGAAAGCCTTGATCGCCGCAAAGCTTTCCGGGCTTACCACATGCTCCATGCGGCAGGCGTCGTTGGCGGCGGTCGCAGGATCGACGCCCATGCTGACCAGCCATCTGGATAAAAATTCATGGCGTTCATAGATCATTTCGGCAATCTGTTTTCCGGAGTCTGTCAGATAAATAAAGCCTTCCTTGGTGACGGTAATATGTTCCTTTTCGCGCAGGTTCTTCATTGCGACGCTGACGCTTGATTTTTTAAAGCCGAGCTCCTCCGCGATGTCCACGGAACGGACGACGGGGCGGGTCTTGCTCAGCATCAATATCGTTTCAAGATAGTTTTCGGCGGATTCGTTTACTGCCATCGGATCACTTCCCTTCTTTTTTCAAAATCTTTGTTCCAGTATAACATGTACAAAGGATAGGTTCAATCCGAAAAAGAAAAATCGTGTTCGGGTTTGGCGCTTGCCCGGAGCGCATTCTGTCCGCTCAAACTCGCCCGGCATATGCTATGCCGGACTCAGACAAGTCCCGGACAGAATGCCGGACAAGCTGCCGCATTTGCAAATTCTCCTTCGCTCGCCAGTCGGCTTACGCAGGGAGCGCACCGGACAGCGGCAGGGCAGCGCCAAACCCGGGCGGCGGCAAAAAAACAGCCGCCGGGCACAAAAAACGCGGAAATGTAAGGATTTGGTAAAAAGTGAAGGGGGAAGATGTAAACTAATATTAAGAGTGCATAAAAATATGAAAAACGGACTATAAAAAAGATTCTTTTTATGTTAATATTGATAATAGAATAGCCGCGAAGGATCTGCGGTTGTTACACTAACGAAACCGCCGCCGTCCGTCTTGAACGGTTTTAAGGCGTTGGCAGGCGGGAAAGATTCAGGGGGAATATCTCATGGCAAAAGAAATGATTGCGATGCTGCTTGCAGGCGGTCAGGGCTCCCGGCTCTATGCGCTGACCCAGAGACTTGCAAAACCCGCCGTACCGTTTGGAGGAAAGTACAGGATTATTGATTTTCCGCTTTCCAACTGTGTCAATTCGGGAATCGACACGGTCGGCATTCTGACCCAGTATCAGCCGATGGTTTTAAATGAATACATCGGGAACGGGCAGCCCTGGGACTTAGACCGCCTGATCGGCGGGGTCCATGTGCTGCCGCCTTATCAGAAGGCTTCCGGTTCGGACTGGTATAAGGGGACGGCAAACGCCATTTACCAGAACATTCCGTTCATCGAGCGCTACAATCCGGAATATGTGATCATCCTTTCCGGCGACCAGATCTGCAAACAGGATTACAGCGATTTTCTGCGCTTCCATAAGGAAAAGGGCGCGGAGTTTTCGGTGGCGGTCATGGAGGTTCCGTGGGAAGAGGCGTCGCGCTTCGGGCTGATGGTGACGGATGAGAATGACAAGATCACGGAATTTCAGGAAAAGCCGAAGGAGCCTAAATCCAATCTGGCTTCCATGGGTATTTATATTTTCAACTGGGATGTGCTGAAGCGCTATCTGATCGAGGATGAGGCGGATCCGTCTTCCGAGAACGACTTTGGAAACAACATCATCCCGAACCTTCTGCGGGACGGCAGGGATATGTATGCCTATCATTTCAGCGGCTACTGGAAGGACGTCGGGACAATCTCCTCGCTGTGGGAGGCAAATATGGAGGTGCTCGATCCGGAGCACAGCGGGATCAACCTGTTTGACGACGACTGGAAAATCTACAGCAGAAACAGCGGCATGACCGGACACCGGATCATGGAGACGGGCGTGGTGGAGAATGCGATGATCACCGACGGCTGCCGCATCGCGGGCCATGTGAAGCATTCGATCCTGTTTTCCGGCGTTTCCGTAGAGGAAGGCGCGGAGGTAGAGGATGCGGTCGTGATGGGCGGAACCGTGATCAAAAAGGGCGCCAGCGTGAAACACTGCATTATCGCGGAGAACGTGGTGATCGGCGAGGGGGCAGTCGTGGGCGCGATGCCGGACGGCGAGGAAAACAGCGTGGCGACGGTCGGTTCCGGCGTATATATCGGCGCGGGGGCAAAGATCGGGCCTGCGGCGATGATCGATCAGAATGTAAAGGATGGTGAAGAAAAATGGTAAACTCCAATGCAAATGCTTTAGGCATCATTTTCCCCAACAGCTATGACGGCCTTGTTCCGGAGCTTGTGACGGAGCGGCTGATGGCTTCCATCCCGTTTGCCGGACGTTACCGTCTGGTGGATTTTATCCTTTCGAGCATGGTAAACTGCGGCATCGACAACGTGTCCCTGATCGTGCGCCAGAATTATCATTCGCTGATGGACCATCTGGGATCGGGACGTGAATGGGATCTGACCCGCAAAAACGGCGGCTTAAATATCGTGCCTCCGTTCGCCTCCAATACCGTAAAGGTTTACAGCGGCAGAACGGAAGCGCTGGCGAGCATTCTGGATTTTCTGCGGGATGCAAAAGAGAAATATGTGGTGCTTTCCGACGCCAATATTGCGGTAAACTTCGACTTTAAGGCGATGTTGAACCAGCATATCGAAAGCGGCGCAGACGTGACGATCGCATATAGCAGGGAGAAAATCCCGGCGGGGCTGCGCAAGCCCTATGAGGTTACGAAGGATCTGTACTACACGCTGGAGGTCACAGAGGACGGCAAGGTGGAGCGGATCGGCATCAATCCGGGAGACGAGGGCGTACATAATCTTTCCATGAATATTTACATTATGGAAAGGGAGCTTCTGGTAGAGAAGGTGACGGAAGCCTACAGCAGAGGGCTGTTTTATCTGGATCGGGATCTGCTTGCACCGAATCTGGACAGGCTGAACGTGAGAGCGTTCTGCTTTGACGGCTACATGGCGCGCATCTGCGACATCAAGAGCTATTTCGATGAAAATATGAAGCTTTTAAAGGATGAGAACATCGAGGGGCTGTTCGGCGGGAACCCGATTTATACAAAGATCAGGGACGACAACCCAACCCGGTACATGGAAGGCTCGAAGGTCAAAAATGTGATGGCTGCGGACGGCTGCGTGATCGAGGGCGAAGTGGAGAACAGCGTTTTGTTCAGGGGCGTCAAGGTCGGCAAGGGCGCGAAGGTGAAAAACTGCGTGCTCATGCAGGATACGGTCGTGGAGCCGGGCGCAAATATAGAATACCTGATCTCCGACAAAAATGTGACGATCACGGAAGGCAAAGAGGTGCACGGGGCGGACAGCTTCCCGGTCTATGTGGCAAAGTTTAAGAAAGTCTGAGGCAGAGCGATGCTGAATGTTGGTATTTTGGGAACCGGCTCCATCGCCGGGGTAATGGCGGATACGCTTGCGCAGATGCCCGGCGCCTGCTGCATGGCGGCAGCGAGCCGGGATTTGGAAAAAGCGCAGGCGTTTGCACAAAAGCACGGTATTTTAAGGGCATACGGCTCTTATGAGGAGCTGCTTTGCGACCCGCAGGTGACGCTTGTGTATGTGGCGACGCCCCATTCCCATCATTACCGGTGGGCGAAGGCTGCGCTGGAGCACGGAAAACATGTGCTGTGCGAAAAGGCGTTTACCGTAAATGCAGCGCAGGCAAAAGAGCTGTTTCGCATTTCGGATGAAAAGCACCTTCTTTTGACGGAGGCAATCTGGACGAGATACCTGCCGATGCGCGGCACGATCAACGAGGTGCTGCGAAGCGGGATCGTAGGCGCGCCCCGCATTCTTACAGCAAACCTCGGGGAACCGATCAGTCAGGTTCCCCGCATGAAGGAGCTACAGCTTGCGGGAGGGGCGCTTCTGGATCTTGGCGTGTATACGCTGACCTTTGCGGCGATGGTGTTTGGCAGCGATCCGGTATCGGTATCCGCCGTCGGAAGCCTGACGGAAAAGGGCGTGGATGAACAGGAGGCGGTAACGCTTCGGTATGCGGACGGACGCATGGCGCTTCTGCATAATTCCATGACCGTGTTAAGCGATAAAAGAGGCGTGGTCGAGTGTGAAAAGGGTTATCTTGAGGTAAGCGACATTATCTGTCCGAGGGAGCTGCGCGTTTACAACAGGGAACGTACCCTGATTGCATCTTACCGTGCGCCAAAGTGCATTTCCGGCTACGAGTATGAGGTGGAGGCGTGCATCCGCGCGCTGGACGCAGGCGGGACGGAATGCCCGCTCATGCCGCATGCGGAGACGGTGCGCGTGATGGAGTGGATGGATTTGATCCGCGGGCAGATCGGCGTGCGTTATCCGGAAGACATCGAAGCGGTTTAAAGAGAGAACAGGATATTAAGAGAGAATAGGATAAAAGAACAGAAGAAACAAAGCAGGCAGGCGGCAGAACGTCTGCCTGTTTTGGAAGCGGGCGCAGATCCGGGTGCGGGAGGCTTAAGGGCAGTGCTTTCCGCACCCTGCGCGTTTCTGCCAGCCGGAACAGCGTTTCTGACCGGGGCAGCGCTTTAAGCCCAGCTGCCAGAGAAGCCAGCCGTACAGATCGGGGCAGCAGGAAGGGCAGGGGCGTGGACAGGGCGGCTTTTGCGGTTTTTGCGGATTGGGTGGCTTTTGCGGATTTGGCGGCGGGCAGGAAGAAGGATTGTGTTTTTGTTCCATGGCGGCTCCTTTTTGATCCAGACAGCCCGGTAAAACGGGGCAGCGTTTGGCGGTTCTATTGTAGCATATGGGAAAAGGGACGGAGGCGTGCCGGGAACGGGTCATTTTGGAAGGAGGAAACGGATGAAGGCAGGAATTATCTGCGCGGGAGATACGGAGTTTGAGGCGTTTTTAAAATATTTGGAGAAGGATCGGGTAACCAAAAAGGCAATGCTGGAATTTCACGAGGCAGAGATCGGCGGCATTCCTGTGACCGTGCTTTACAGCGGCGTCTGCCGGGTAAACGCAGCGCTGGCGACGCAGATTTTGATCGACCGCTTTGGTGCAGAGGCAGTGATCAGCGCGGGGACTGCCGGGGGAATGGATGAAAGCGCAGGGCTTTTTGATACGGTGGTGGCAGAGCGGACTGCCTATCATGATGTGGCGGACGATATTCTGACCGATTTCCGCCCGTGGATGAAATCCGTTTATTTTGAAGCGGACGTACAGCTTTTGGAGGCGGCGCGGGAGTATGCGCAGGGAGCCAAGGAGAGGATTTTGTTCGGGACGGCGGTGACGGGGGAAGCCTTTATCGGAAACAAAGAGCGGGAAGCGATCCGCAAAAAATACGCCCCCCTGTCCGTAGACATGGAATCAGCGGGAATCGCCCACGTGTGCTATGTGAACGAAATACCGTTCTTGTCAGTCCGCACGGTCACGGACACGCCGGAGCAGGAAGGAATTGAGGTATTCGAGAAAAACTGCGAAAGGGCGTCGGCGATCTCTGCCGGGATTACGGTGGGGATTCTGAAAACATTTGTGAAAAAAGCGGGAGGACAGCATGGAAATCATTGAAGTGACAGCGGAAAAAAAGAAGTATCTTTCCCTGCTGCTTCTTGCGGACGAGCAGGAGGACATGATCGACCGCTATCTGGAACGGGGAACGATGTATGTGCTAAAAGACGGCGGTACGGTGGCGGAGTGCGTCGTCACCGATGAAACGGGCGGCGTGCTGGAAATTAAAAATATCGCGGTCGCTCCTGCCTTTGAGCGGAAAGGCTACGGAAGGGCGCTGATTCGTTTTTTGGAGGAAACATACCGGGGGAAATATGGGATTTTGCAGGTCGGGACGGGGGACAGCCCGCTGACCGTGCCCTTTTATGAGAGCTGCGGCTTTGTGCGTTCCCACTGCATCCGGAATTTTTTTACCGATCATTACGACCATCCGATCTGGGAGGGCGGGGTGCTTTTAAGGGATATGGTATATTTCAGAAAGAAGCTGTGAATGTCCGGCGGCGGGATCAAAAAAAGAGGCTGTTTACCGCCTCTTTTTTTGATCTGCCGATCCGGCTTTGCTGCTGCCGGCTGCCCGTTTATGCAGCGTTTGTTTGTGCCGTATCTGTTATTTCAGCTGATCCGCCATATGGTAAAACTGATAGTAGATGCCGTGCTTTTCCAGAAGCTCGTCGTGGCTTCCTTCCTCCACGATGCCCTCCTGCGTCAGCACGAGGATGCGGTCGGAATTGCGGATAGAGGAAAGCCGGTGTGCGATGGTAAGCGTCGTGCGTCCTTCCGAAAGCCGGTTTAAGGACTGCGCCACCGCAAATTCGCTCTCGTTGTCGAGGGCGGAGGTGGCTTCGTCCAGGATCAGGATGGCAGGATTTTTGATAAATACCCGCGCGATGCTGATGCGCTGCTTCTGACCGCCGGAAAGCTTCACGCCCCGTTCGCCCACATAGGTGTCGTAGCCGTTTTTGAGCTCCATGATAAAGTCGTGCGCGCCCGCGCGTTTTGCCGCCTCGATGACCTCCTCGCGGGAAGCGCCGGGACGTCCGTACGCGATATTGTCATAGACTGTGCCGGAAAAAAGGTAAACGTCCTGCTGTACCATGCCGATGTTCTGGCGCAGGCTTTTTAACGTAAAGCCCTTGACGTTCTTGCCGTCGATGGAAATCTCGCCGCCGGTCACATCATAAAAGCGGGGGATCAGGTTGCACAGCGTCGTCTTGCCGCCGCCGGAGGGACCGACGATCGCCACCTTTTCGCCGGGACGGATCGTTAAGTTTAAGTTGCGGAACACCTGATTGTGGTCGTCCGGATATTCAAAGCTGACATCCTGAAAGCTGATCTCGCCCTTGGGCGTGCCCATTTCCACTGCGTCCGGCTCGTCAAAGATCTCGATGTCTGCGTCCATGATCTGCAAGAAGCGCTCGATGCCGGTCATGCCGCGCTGGAACTGCTCCGCAAATTCGATGATGCGGCGGATGGTGGTGATGAGCGTCGTCACATACATCAGAAACGCCACAAGGTCGCCGGGGGCAACGAGCCCCTTGAGCATGAAGATGCTGCCAAAGAGCAGGACAGCCACATACATGATGCCGTCAAAGGCATGGGTGGTGGCGTTGAACTGCGCCATCAGATGATAGGAATCGGTTTTGATATTCAGAAACCTGCCATTGTCCTCTTCAAATTTCTGATTTTCCATTTCCTCATTGGTAAACGCCTTTACGACCTTCTGTCCAAGAAGGCTGTCCTCGATGCGGGCGTTCAATTCGCCGATCTGGTTTCTCTGGCTGCGGAATACGCTGCGCATCCGGAAATTTAATTTCATGCACACAAAGATCATGACCGGAATGATAATAAACATGATCAGCGTCAGCAAAAGGTTGATCCGCACAAGGATGATAAAGGAGATGAGTAGCTTTACGCCCGCAATGAAAAATTCCTCCGGGCAGTGGTGGGAAAATTCCGTCACATCGAACAGGTCGTTTGTGATGCGTCCCATGATCTGGCCGACCTTTGTATTGTTGTAATAGGTATTGGAAAGCTGGTGCAGGTGACGGTAAGCGTCCCGCCGCATGTCGGTTTCGATCTTTGCGCCCATGATATGGCCGACGCCCGCCATATAATAGGTAGCGACGCAGTCCACAATCCGCAGCGCGATATAAATGGAAACGACGATGAGGATGCTTTTCATCGAAAACGCCGCGAGATTGTAAAGTCCCTGATTGGTAATGTAGCGCATGATGATCGGGAGCACCAGCTCACACAGCGTCGTTAAGCCCGCGCAGATCAGGTCCAGGATCAGCGTCTTTTTGTAAGGCTTAAAATAGGGGGCGAACCTGCGAAAAAGTTCTTTTGTAGGGTATTGTCTGTCTTTCATTTCTTCCTCCCGTTTTGCCGCAGACACGGCATTTTTGCAGAAAATAATTTGTGTCTGCTGTTTACTATAGCATAAAAAGGAAAATTTTGCACACAGAAAAACAGCTCATGCCTACACAAGCGGAACAAAAGGTGTTAAAATAATATCAGGAGGTTTTTCGTCTTTTTAAAAAGATTCCGGACATACAATGGAGCATAAGCCTTAAAGGAGGGATCGTATGAAACTGCAGTTTATTGGAGCGGACCATGAAGTGACAGGGAGCTGCCACTATATGCAGATCGGGGAAAAGCATGTGCTGGTGGATTACGGAATGGAGCAGGGGGTAAATCCCTTTGAAAACTGCCCGCTGCCCGTGGATGAGTCGCAGATCGACTATGTTTTTCTGACCCATGCCCACATCGACCATTCCGGGATGCTGCCGCAGCTGTTTGCGCATGGATTCAGGGGGGCGATTTATGCGACGGAGGCGACGGCGGACTTATGCAGCATCATGCTGCGCGACTGCGCGCACATCCAGATGCAGGAGGCGGAATGGAAAAACCGCAAGGCAAAGCGCCATTCCGGCATCGAGCCGCACGTCCCGGTTTATACGATGGAGGACGCGATGGAGACGATCCATCTGATCGTTCCCTGTCCCTACGATCAGATGATCGAGGTATGCGATGGAATCAAAATCCGCTTTACCGACATCGGCCATCTGCTCGGCTCGTCCAGCATCGAGGTGTGGGCGTCGGAGGGGGAAACGTCTAAAAAGATCGTTTTTTCCGGGGACATCGGAAACGTGGATCAGCCGCTGATCCGCGATCCGAAGCCGACGCTCGAGGCGGATTATGTGGTAATGGAATCTACCTACGGCGACCGTTATCACGGGACAGAGCGTCCGGATTATGTGGGGCAGCTGGCAGAGATCCTGCAGGAAACCTTTGACCGGGGCGGAAATGTGGTGATCCCGTCGTTTGCGGTGGGAAGGACGCAGGAGATGCTTTATTTTCTGCGAAAGATCAAGGAACAGCGGCTTGTGACGGGGCACGGCAACTTCCCGGTGTATGTGGACAGCCCGCTGGCGGTGGAAGCGACGCGGGTCTTTAACCAGAACGAGAAAAACTGTTTTGACAAAGAGGCGATGGAGCTGGTAAACATGGGGATCAACCCGATCTCGTTTCCGGGGCTTAAGCTGTCTGTGACAAGCGACGAATCCATCGCGATCAATTTTGACGATACGCCCAAGGTGATCATTTCGGCTTCGGGTATGTGCGATGCGGGGCGGGTGCGCCATCATTTAAAGCATAACCTGTGGCGCAGCGACAGCACGATCCTGTTCGTCGGCTATCAGGCGGTGGGGACGCCGGGGCGGACGCTGCTCGAGGGAGCACGGGAGATGAAGCTGTTTGGCGAGACGGTGGACGTAAACGCCCATATCATGACCCTTGCCGGGATGAGCGGGCACGCGGACAAAAACGGGCTGATCGGCTGGATCAACGGCTTTACCAAAAAGCCCGACAAGGTATTTATCGTCCACGGCGAGGATCAGGTGACGATGTCCTTTGCGGACTGCCTAAAGGATGAATACGGCTTTGACGCTTACGCGCCCTACAGCGGGACGGTGTTTGACATGGCGGCGGGAGCGCTGGAAGTGATCGGGCAGCCGGTCCTTCGCAAAAAGAAAACGACGGAGACGGGCGCTGTCCCGGCGGGCGTTTTCGGCAGGCTGGTCGCGGCAGGACAGAGGCTGCTTAACGTCATTAAGAGATGCGAGGGAAGACCGAACAAGGAGCTGGCAAAATTTGCGGATCAGATCAATTCCCTCTGCGACAAATGGAATTAGAAAGGAAATCATTTACTTATGAGCATGGCAGATACGATTTTTATCAATATGTGCAGGGACATTCTGGAAAACGGAACGAGCACGGAGGGGGAAAAGGTGAGGCCGCACTGGCAGGACGGGACTCCCGCGTACACGGTCAAGAAATTCGGCGTGGTAAACCGCTATGACCTGTCGAAGGAATTTCCGCTGCTGACGCTGCGCCGCACCGCCTTAAAGAGCGCGACAGACGAGATGCTCTGGATCTGGCAGCAAAAATCAAACAACATCAACGACCTGCACAGCCATATCTGGGACGAGTGGGCGGATGAGGACGGCAGCATCGGCAAGGCATACGGCTATCAGTTGGGTGTAAAGCATCAGTATAAGGAAGGAATGTTCGATCAGGTGGACCGCGTGATCTATGACCTCAAGCACAATCCTTTTTCCCGCCGGATCATGACGAATATTTATGTGCATCAGGATCTGCACGAGATGAACCTGTATCCCTGTGCCTACAGTATGACCTTTAACGTGACCCAGAAAAAGGGGCATGAGAAGCTGACGCTGAACGCGATTTTAAACCAGCGTTCGCAGGACATTTTGACGGCAAACAACTGGAACGTGGTGCAGTATTCCGTTCTCATGCACATGCTGGCGCAGGTGTGCGATATGGAGGTGGGTGAGCTGGTGCATGTGATCGCGGACGCGCACATTTACGACCGCCATATCCCGATCATTCAGGAGCTGATTTCCAGAGAGCCGCTTCCGGCGCCGACGTTCTGGCTCAATCCGGATGTGAAGGATTTTTATGAATTTACACGAAACGACGTCAGGGTTGACAATTACGAGACGGGCGAACAGATTAAGGATATTCCGATTGCAATATGATACCAGGGGGCAAAGGATAAGATTTTTTCAAGGAGAGATAGAGGCATGAATTTAATTGTAGCGGTAGATGAAAACTGGGCGATCGGGTGCAGGGGCGACCTGCTGGTGCGAATCCCCGCAGACCACAAAATGTTCCGTCAGGAGACGACAGGCAAGGTTGTCGTGCTTGGCAGAAAGACGATGGATACTTTTCCTGGCGGTCAGCCGTTAAAAAACCGCACCAATATCGTATTGTCCAGAAATCCGCAGTATACGCAGAAGGATGCGATTGTCGTACATTCGGTGGAGGAGCTTCTGGAAAAGCTGAAAGAATACGACACGCAGGACGTTTATATCATCGGGGGCAGCAGCGTATACGAGCAGTTGCTGCCGTACTGCGACACCGCCCATGTGACAAAGATCGACCACGCCTACGAGGCGGATTCGTGGTTCCCAAATCTGGACAAGGATCCGGACTGGGAGATCACGGCAGACAGCGACGAGCAGTATTATTTTGACCTGACCTATCATTTCCTGAGGTATGAAAGGAAAAAATGACGGAAAGAGGGCGGCGGCAGTTTGAAAAAGGAAGGATGACGGATGGGAAGATTTGTAAATCCTGACAACAGCGCGTTTCAGACAGCGCTGAATTCGGAAATTTATGTGGATAAGACAGGGCTGCTGGAATATACGAACCGGGTGCTGGAAACAAAGCAGGGATACATTTGCAACAGCCGTCCCAGAAGATTCGGAAAGTCAATTACGGCGGATATGCTGACTGCCTATTACAGCAAGGGGTGCGATTCGGAGCAGATTTTTTCCGGGTTAAAGATCGGAAGCCGGGAAGATTTCAAAAAATATCTGAATCAATATGATGTGATCCATCTGGATGTCCAGTGGTTTTTGTCGAACGTCGAGACTGCGGATAAGCTGATAGAATACATGACAAAGAGCGTTCTTGCAGAACTGAAGGAGATTTATCCGCAGCAGCTTTCGGAAAAAGTGCAGATGCTTCCGGATGCGCTGTCAAGGATCCGGGAGCTTACCGGACATAAATTTGTCATCATCATTGATGAATGGGATGTCCTGATCCGTGATGAGGCGGCAAATCAGAAGGTTCAGGAGGCGTATATCAACTTTTTGCGTGGGATGTTTAAGGGGACAGAGCCTACGAAATACATTGCGCTCGCATTTTTGACGGGAATCCTGCCCATAAAAAAATTAAAGACGCAGTCGGCGCTGAACAATTTTGAAGAATTTACGATGCTGAATGCAAAAGCCTTTTCGGAGTATGTCGGGTTTACGGATGAAGAAGTAAGGGGGCTGTGCAGGCGGTACGGAAGGGATTACGAAGCGGTAAAACGCTGGTACGACGGATATTTGCTGGATGGGCGCCCGGTTTATAATCCAAAGGCTGTCGTGGAGGTATTGCGGTGGAACCGCTACCAGAGCTATTGGTCGGAGACAGGCAGCTATGAACTGCTCGTCCCGCTGATCAATATGGATTTTGACGGCTTAAAGACGGCGATCGTGGAAATGCTTGCAGGAGATGCGGTAAAGGTGGATGTATCCTGCTTTCAAAATGATACGGTCAGCTTTGCTGGCAGGGATGACGTCCTGACATATCTGATCCATCTGGGGTATCTTGGATACGATCAGACAACGGAAAGCGCTTTTATTCCGAACGAGGAGATCCGTCAGGAGCTTACAAAAGCAACAAAAAGAAAAAAGTGGAATGAGCTGCTGGAGTTTGAGAAAAAATCCTTTGCACTTCTGGAAGCAACGCTGGATATGGATGAGGAGACTGTGGCAGAAGTCTAGCCTTCCCCCTCCCCCTTTACCACCCGTTCAAATAACAGCCCCAGAAAAAACCACGCCGGGGCGAAATCCAGCCGGATCACCCGGTTTACATTCCACCCGTTTTTCCGGTAATCCCACGGGCAGCGTCCCTTCTTTTGAAGAAACGTGCCGCTTGCGTATTCCGCGCCGAAGATACAGCACATGTAGATCGTGCCGCGGATGAACCAGTGGACGCCGGAAAGCAGCCAAAACAGCGGGCGCAGAAGGCATGCTGCCCCATAGATCGGAAACATGAAAAGAGAGGTATGTCCCATGAGGGCAGGCTCTCTTTTTTTGAAGGCATCCCACGAGGATACCAGGATTTCGATGCACCATCCGATGACACCGCATTTTATAAAGTCTTTACATAATTTTTTCATAGAAATTAGGGTGCGCATAACTTCTATTTTTATGCAGACTGTGCTATGATAAATTCCAAAAGGAAAGAGGAGGGCAGTCGGATGGATTTACAGGAGCTGAGAAAAAAAATCGACGGGATCGACAGCCGTATCGTGGAGCTTTACGAAGAGCGGATGGATGTGTGCCGTCAGGTTGCAGAATATAAAATAGAAACGGGAAAGAACGTATTTGATAAGGTCCGGGAGGAGGAAAAGCTGGCGAGGGTGCGCGCCATGACGCACAATGATTTTAACAGCAAGGGGATCACGGAGCTGTTTGAGCAGATCATGTCCATGAGCCGCAAGCTGCAGTATCAGCTTTTAAATGAAAAGGGACGCACCGGGAGGCTGCCGTTTTTTCCGGTGGAGGATCTGGATACGCAGAAGGTGCGCGTCGTTTTTCAGGGAGCCGAGGGCGCTTATTCCCAGGCGGCGATGGTGCGCTTTTTCGGGGATCGGATCGACAGCATGCACGTGGACAGCTTCCGGGACGCCATGGGCGCGCTGGAGGAAGGGAGCGCGGATTTTGCGGTGCTTCCGATTGAAAATTCCACGGCGGGCATTGTCAGCGAGATTTACGACCTTTTGGTGGAGTTTGAAAATTATATCGTAGGCGAGCAGATCATCAAAATCGAGCACTGTCTTTTGGGCGTTCCGGGGACAAGGCTTGAAGAGATCCGGACGGTTTATTCCCATCCCCAGTCGCTGATGCAGAGCTCCCGCTTTTTAGGGGAGCATTCGTGGCAGCAGATTTCCATGCCGAACAATGCCTTTGCGGCGCGGAAGGTAGCGGAGGAGAAGCGGACGGATCAGGCGGCGATTGCGGGCGCGTATGCGGGAAAGGTATATGGGCTTGAGGTGCTGGCATGCCCGGTCAACAATGTTTCGTCCAATTCCACGCGGTTTATCATCGTGACGAATCAGAAGATTTTTAAAAAGGATGCGAAAAAAGTAAGCATCTGCTTCGAGATTCCTCACGAGAGCGGTTCCCTTTACCATATGCTGTCCCATTTTATTTACAACGACTTGAATATGACAAAGATCGAAAGCCGCCCGATCGAAGGACGGGCATGGGAATACCGGTTTTTTATTGACTTTGAGGGAAATCTGGAGGACGGCGCGGTAAAAAATGCGCTCCGGGGGCTTCGGGAAGAGGCGTCCAATATGAAGATTCTTGGAAATTACTGAAAAACCGCCGCAGGCAGGCGTAGATCTGCGAAGGGCTGGGAGGAAAATATGAAAACAGAACGGCTGATCTTATATCGCAATTTTAAAGACGGCGGGCTTTTGCACGACATGGTCTGGCTGATGGAAAATTATGAGGATGAATTTTATAACCGGGAGGATGTGGCAGGGCTTTTGTACGACTGTATGCACAGGCTTTTGGAGATGGCGGGGAAATACGGCTTTTACGGCAATCTGTGGCACTGCTGTCTGGCGGATCTTCTGGTAAATGATGAAAACAGCTACAGCTGCGCGGCAGAGATGAAGGGCTATGCAGATGGGACGGTAAACAGGGCGGCGCTGCACGATCTTCGGATTTTCAAGGAGCTGTTTGATTTTGATTTGCTCAAAATGGCGCAGGCGCTGGGGGCGGAGGATTTTGACATCGTGCTGTCCTATGAGGCAGGCGAGCGGGAAAGCCATGTATACAATACGAGGATCCGGGACAGGATCTGCATTTTGGCACAGAAGCTGGCGCAGACAAAGACCGCAGAGGAAATGAAAGAGACGCTGACGCAGTTTTACGGGGAGTACGGCGTCGGGAAGTTCGGGCTGCACAAGGCGTTCCGCATCGCGCATACGGACGGGCAGGCGCGGATCGAGCCGGTGCAAAAGACCGCCCATGTGACGCTTTCGGATCTGGTGGGCTATGAGCTTGCAAAGCAGAAGCTGGCAGAAAATACGGAAGCCTTTGTAAACGGAAAAAAGGCGAACAACTGCCTGCTTTACGGGGACGCCGGAACGGGAAAATCCACCTGTATCAAGGCGCTGGCAAACGAATATTATGGGAAGGGACTGCGGATCATAGAGGTTTACAAGCATCAGTTTCAGGATCTCAACGATGTGGTTTCGCAGATCAAAAACCGCAATTATAAATTCATCATTTATATGGACGATTTAAGCTTTGAGGAATTTGAGATCGAGTATAAGTATCTGAAAGCGGTGATCGAAGGCGGGCTTGAAAAAAAGCCGGACAACGTATTGGTCTATGCGACCTCCAACAGACGCCATCTGATCCGCGAGAATTTCAGCGACCGTAAGGAGAGGGACGAGGATCTGCACAGCAGCGATACGGTGCAGGAAAAGCTGTCCCTTGCGGCGCGGTTTGGGGTGACGGTCTATTTCGGGTCGCCGGATAAGAAGCAGTTTCAGGAGATTGTGCGCAGGCTGGCGGAAAGAAACGGCGTGACGCTTTCGGAGCAGGAGCTTCTTGCAAAGGCAAATCAGTGGGAGCTTTCCCACGGCGGCTTGTCCGGGCGCACGGCGCAGCAGTTTATCGACCATATCGCGGCACAGTATGGAAATTGACAGAATTTAAACAATCGGGAAACAAGGAAAGACAGCTATGAAAACATTTGCGGCAATCGACGTGGGATCTTATGAACAATCCCTGAAAATTTATACAATTTCCAAAGGAAACGGCATCCGGGAGGTGGACTGCGTCCGCAACCGTCTGGATCTGGGAAGCACGACCTTTTCGACGGGAAAGCTGAGCCATGAAAAAATGGACGAGCTCTGTCAGGTGCTCCGGGAGTTTGTTTCGATCATGGGAGGCTACCGGATCGACGATTACCGGGCGTGCGGCACAAGCGCCATCCGCGAGATCAGAAATACGGGAATCGTGCTGGATCAGATCATGCAGCGCACGGGGGTAAAAATTGACGTTTTAAGCAACTCCGAACAGCGGTTTCTGGATTATAAATCCATCGCGGCAAAGGGAGAGGGCTTTGAAAAAATCATCGAAAAGGGAACGGTCGTTTTGGACATCGGCGGCGGCAGCATCCAGATTTCCCTGTTTGACAAGGATAAGCTGTCCGCTACCCAGAACCTGCGGCTGGGCGTTTTGCGCCTGTATGAAAAGCTGCACCGGCTCAATGTGCGTCCGTCCCGGTACGGCGCGCTTTTGGACGAGCTTTTGGAAGCGCAGCTTTCGGTTTTTAAAAAGATGTATTTAAAGGACCGGAATATTGAAAATATCATTGTGACGGACGATTACATTTCAGAGATCATCCGCAGCCGCCTGTCCGTCCGGAATACGTCCGGCTATGTAGACCGGGCGTCTTTGCAGGCGTATCAGGAATATCTGACCGGGCATACGGATATGGAAATTGCAAAGCGTTTTGACATGCCGGAGGAAAAGGTGGCGCTTCTGCGGATTTCCTCCGCCATCGTGCGTCAGGTGGCGTGCCTTGCGGACGCAAAATTTGTGTGGGCGCCGGGCGTGACGCTCTGCGACGGAATGGCGTATGAATATGCGGAAGGCTGCGGGCTTTTGCAGCAGGTGCATGATTTTGAACAGGACATCGTGACGTGCGCAAGAGGGATCAGCAAGCGCTATATGGGAAGCAAGCGCAGGGCAGAGACACTTGAACAGATCGCGCTGACGATCTTTGACAGCATGAAGCGTATCCATGGGCTTGGAAAACGCGAGCGGCTGCTTTTGCGCATCGCGACGCTTCTGCATGACTGCGGGAAATATATCAGCATGGTAAACCTTGCGGAGTGCTCCTATGCGATCATCATGTCCACGGAGATCATCGGCTTGTCCCACAGGGAGCGGGAGATCGTGGCAAACGTGGTCAAGTACAACCATCTGGAATTTGACTACGAGATGGAGGACAGCGAGGGCGGCAGGATGGATCAGGAGGAGTATTTGACGATCGCAAAGCTGACCGCCATTTTGCAGATCGCCAACGCCCTGGACAGGAGCCATAAGCAAAAGTGCAGGGACATCCGGGCGTCCCGCCGGGAAAACCAGCTGATCCTGACTGTGAACACGAAGGAAGATATTACGCTGGAAAAGGGGCTTTTTGACCGGCGGGCGGAATTTTTCCGGGAGGTGTACAGCATCGAGCCGGTCATCCGCTTAAAACGGCTGCCGTAACGAAAAGGTCTGTTTTTCACAGGGAAGCCGGAACAGCGCGCCCAAAGCAGGGGCAGCGTGCAGCGCTTCCGGGTTCGTTTCCGGGGAATTTTTGCAAAGCGTTTGCCGCTTCCGGGGCGCGCTGTTCCGGCTGCCATGTGGAAATCCAGAAACCAGAAACAGGAAAGGACATTATCATAATGGAAAAGAAGGAGCTTTTGGATCCTGAATTATATACGAATCGGGAATTGAGCTGGCTTTTGTTCAACAAGCGCGTGCTTTCTGAGGCGCGGGACAAGCAGCTGCCCCTGTTTGAACGATTGAAATTTTTGAGCATTACGGCGTCCAATCTGGATGAGTTTTTTATGGTGCGCATCGGCTCTTTAGTGGACATGGTAAATGCGGGCTATACGAAAAAAGACATTTCCGGGATGTCGCCGAAGGAGCAGCTTGCGGCGCTGATGGAGGAGACGCACCGGTTTATGAGCCTGCAGTATTCCACCTACAGCCGGATGCTTTTGCCGCAGCTAAAGCAGAACGGCCTGTGCTTTGTGGAGCATCATGAACAGCTCACAAAGGAGCAGGGGCAATTTGTGGACAGCTATTTTGAAGAAAATGTGTATCCGGTGCTGACGCCCATGGCGGTGGATTCTTCGAGGCCGTTTCCGCTGATCCGCAACAAGACGTTAAACCTCGGCGCGCTCGTTTCCAAAAAGGGAAAGGAGGGGGCGGAAACGGAATTTGCTACCGTGCAGGTTCCGTCGGTGCTTCCGAGGATCGTGCGGATCCCGTCGTCAGGGGACGGGGAAAACGGGACGGAAACGGTGATCCTTCTGGAAGAGATCATCGAGCGGAATATCAGCAAGCTGTTTTTGAATTACGACGTGCTCTGCGCGCATCCGTTCCGCATCACGAGAAATGCGGATCTGGAAATCGACGAGGACGAGGCGGAGGATCTGCTTCTGGAAATTGAAAAGCAGATCAAAAAGCGGCGCTGGGGTCAGGCGATCCGTTTGGAAATGGAGGCGGGGACCGATAAGCGGCTCATAAAGATTTTGTGCCGGGAGCTGTCCACGAAAAAAGAGGACGTCTTTTTGGCGGACGGGCCGCTGGATCTGACGTTTTTGATGAAGGTGTACGGGCTGGAAGGCTTCGACGGGCTGAAAGCGCCGAAATATACGCCCTGTCCTGCGCCGGAATTTGAAGGGGCGGACAATATTTTTGACGTGATTAGAAAAGGGGACGTGCTGCTGCACCATCCCTATCAGAGCTTTGCGCCGGTGGTAGATTTCATCCGTCAGGCGAGCAGGGATCCGGACGTGCTGGCGATCAAGCAGACGCTTTACAGGGTCAGCGGCAATTCCCCGATCATCGCGGCGCTGGCGCAGGCGGCGGAAAACGGCAAGCAGGTGTCGGTTTTGGTGGAGTTAAAGGCGCGCTTTGACGAGGAAAACAACATCGTCTGGGCGAGAAAGCTGGAAAAGGCGGGCTGTCATGTGATTTACGGCCTTGTGGGCTTAAAGACCCACAGCAAGATCACGCTTGTGGTGCGCCGGGAGGAGGACGGCATCCGCCGTTACGTCCATCTGGGGACGGGCAATTACAACGACGCCACCGCAAAGCTTTATACGGACGTGGGCATGATGACGGCAAATGAGACGATCGGTGAGGACGCCACCGCGGTGTTCAACATGCTTTCCGGCTATTCGGAGCCGCGTTCCTGGAATAAGCTGAGCCTTGCGCCGCTCTGGCTAAAGGACCGCTTCCTGTATCTGATCGGGCGGGAAACGAAAAACGCACAGATGGGTCACGGCGGACATATCATTGCGAAGATGAATTCCTTATGCGACAGGGATGTGATCGCAGCGCTGTACGAAGCCTCCCGGGCGGGCGTAAAGATCGAGCTGATCGTGCGGGGCATCTGCTGTCTGAAGGTAGGCGTGCCGGGCGTGAGCGAAAATATCACGGTGCGTTCGATCGTGGGGAATTTTCTGGAGCACGCGCGCATTTTTTACTTTGAAAACAACGGAAGGCCGGAATATTACTGCAGCAGCGCCGACTGGATGCCCCGCAACTTAGAGCGCCGCGTGGAGATCCTGTTCCCGGTGGAAGCCCCTGACCTGAAGGAAAAGCTGGGCAGGATTTTGGAAGGGCAGCTTGCCGATAATTTAAAAGCCCATGTGCTAAGGCCTGATGGAACGTATGAAAAGGTTGACAGACGGGGCAGGGAGGCGTATTGTTCTCAGGAGGCGTTTTGCCTGCAGGCGCAGGAGGAGAGCCGCAAAAAGGAATATCAGGACACCCGGATCTTTATTCCGGAGACTCATATGAAGATGGACGAGGAACATGAAAACTGACAGAATCATACTGGCTTCGGCGTCGCCGAGACGGCGGGAGCTTTTAAAACAGATCGGGCTTTCTTTTGAAGTGATGCCGAGCAAAAAAGAAGAAAAAGCGGACGCAGACGAACCGGCAAGGCTGGTGGAGGCGCTGTCTTTGCAGAAAGCGCAGGACGTCTGGGAGCAGGCAGGAGACGCGGAGGCGCTGGTCATCGGCGCGGACACGGTCGTGTGCTGTGACGGAAAGGTGCTTGGAAAACCGAAGGACGAGGAGGATGCCTGCCGTATGCTTTCCATGCTGCAGGGGCGTAAGCATCAGGTATACACCGGGGTAACGCTGTGCTTTGGACAGGAGCATCTGACCTTTTCAGAGTGCACGCAGGTGGAATTTTATCCGATGAGCAAAGAAGACATCCGCTATTACGTTTCCACAAAGGAGCCGATGGACAAGGCGGGCGCTTACGGCATACAGGGGCTTGGCGCCAGATGGGTAAAGGGCGTCGAGGGAGACTACAATAACGTGGTCGGGCTTCCTGTGGGGCGGCTGTATCAGGAAATGGCAGCCTGCGGTTTGATGGACGGAGATTTGTGATGGAAAAAAAGATCGAAGTCAGGGAACTAAAAAGCGCCTGCCGCGCCGTTATTTTTGATCTGGACGGGACGCTGGCGGATACGCTGGAATCGCTGGCATACTGCACCAATAAGGCGCTGGCGGATTTCGGGATGGGGCCGTTGGACAAAAGCTTATTCAAAACCTTTGTCGGGAACGGGTCGAGGATGCAGATTACCCGGGCACTGCGTAAGATAGCGGAGCAGAGGCGGGAATCGGAAAAAGCCCCGGAAAGCCCCGGGAAAGGGGATGCAGAGCAGGAGAAGGCTGCGTGCATGCTGAAAGAAGTGCCCCGGCAGGACGGACAGCCCGACGACGACGGCTTTTTGACGCAGCCGTATGCGCTGGAACAGGTTCACGGCCGTTATCTGGAATATTTTGCAAAGGACTGCATGTACGGCGTGCAGGCTTATCCGGGCGTCGTCCCGCTTTTGGAAGAATTGAAAAAAAGGGACATAAAGACTGCGGTGTTCAGCAACAAGCCCCACGCCAATACGGCAGAGGTAGTGGAGTCGCTGTTTGGAAAAGGATATTTTGACGCGGTGCGCGGACAAAAGGACGGCTTTCCCAAAAAGCCCGCGCCGGACGGCGTGTATGCGGTTTTGGAGGAGCTTGGCGTATCGCCCCAGAGCTGCCTGTATGTGGGTGACAGCTGGGTGGACATTGAAACCGGGCACAATGCCGGCGCAAGGTCAGTGGGCGTGCTCTGGGGTTTCCGCAGCCGAGAGGAGCTGGAAGAACACCGTGCGGACGCGGTCATTTCAAGCCCGCAGGAGCTGCTGGGACTGCTGTAAAAGGAAGCAGCTTGGGACGGCAGGTACAGGGGCTGTGAGAAACAGATTTGACAGGAAAAGGGAAATGGAATGATCAGACTGATAGCGACAGATATTGACGGAACCCTGATTCAGGATTCCACGCCGGATCTTTATCCGGAGATTGAGAGGGAAATCATCCGGCTGACGGATCAGGGCGTTATTTTTGCGGGGACAAGCGGAAGGCAGTATGCCAGCATCCGGAACGTCTTCCGCAATGTGGCAGACCGGATTTTATACATCGCAGAAAACGGGGCGCAGATCCATTATCAGGGAAAAGACCTGTCCCTGACTCCGATGGAGGAAGGGCTTGTGCAGGAGCTCGTAAGGGAGCTTCGCAGGGACTTTGCGGACTGTGAGATGGTCGTATCCACGCCGGAGGGCAGCCTTGTGGAGCATTGCAGCCGCCCGTTCTGGGAGCTTTTGACAAAGGGCTACCGCAATCAGGTGCGCGAGGTGGACGACGTGCTGGCGCAGGGGCTTCCCATTTTAAAGATCGCTGTTTATTATCCGGGAAGCATCCGGGAGCGGGGCGAAAAAGAGCTGATCCCGCGCTGGAAGGACAGGCTTTTTACCTGCGTCGCCGGGGAAGAATGGGTGGATTTTATGGATCTGTCCGTGGATAAGGGAAAAGCGCTGAAAAAAGTGCAGGAGCTGTTTGGGATTTCCCCGGAGGAAACGATGGCGTTCGGCGATAATACGAACGACCTGGGGCTGATGGCGGCTGCCGGGGAGAGCTATGCGGTAGAAAACGCCCATCCGCTGGTGCTGGAGGCAGCGCGGCACAGCTGCCCGGGATGGCAGGAAAAAGGCGTGTGGCAGGTTGTGAGGCAGCTGTAGCCACATTATAAAATGTACGTTTGGATGTAACGAAATACTCATTTCATGGAATATCCTTATATCAAATATGTCCGCGCGACTGTTTTTGCCGCCGTCTGCGAAAAGACCGGCAGGCGCTTTGCAGCGGACACGGGAGGAGAAGAGATGGGTACAAAAGTGAAAAATCTGATCGGACAGAAATTGGAGAAAATCTGCATGGACAGGGGATGGTCCTCGTACATGCTGTCCGGCGCGTCGGGCGTCCCGCTGACGACGGTGCTGCACATCGTGGACGGTTCCACCAAAAATCCGGGCGTATATACGCTGATGAAGCTGTGTAAGGCGCTGGAATATCCCACAGGCAGGTTTTTGGACGAACTGGAGCAGGAGCTGGATCAGATCAGCTCCATGTATCTTTGATTTCAAAGGGTTGCAAAGAAAAAACTTAGAAAAATGGAGGACAAAAATGAATTACGAGTATGATGAAGCGGTGTTGAAATGTTTTTTAAAGCAGCAGAAAAAGCTGTTTTCAGAGCCGGTTGCGTCGAGCATGGAAGAGGCGGAAGGCTTTCTGGAGGACTGCATGGCGGTTGTGGTGGATTCCGTGGGCGACGTGCTGGAATACTTTGAAGAGGCGGGCGTGGACGTGGAAGACCCGGACAGAGTGCTGGAAGAGGCGGAAGTATTTGAAGTGGGAGACGGGCGCTATCTGATCGTGGAAGGGTAAGCATAACAAAACAGGAAAATGGAAATCAGGAAAGGAGACTGACCGATGAAAAAAATATTGGGGATCGCTGCGGGCATTGCCGGTCTGATATTTGTAATGGCAGGCGTTGCATTGAAGATAAATAATGGTGTCAGCGTAATTGGAGGTGCAGACGGGCCTACCTCAGTGTTTGTCGCAGTAAAGCTGGATGGGGCATTGGTCGGTCTGCTTATCGTGATAGGCGCTGTATTATTGGCGGCAGCGATCCGTTCCTTGTTAAAGAGAAAATAAAAGACCGGGGGCGGCTGTTTTGACAGATTTATTGATCTGCAAAGCAGCCGCCCATTCGCACTGTTTATTGCAGCTCAAAATATTTCAGGATCGCTTCCGCAAGGCCGTCGTGGTCGTTGTCCTTTGCCGTAACATAGTCGGCGCAGGCGATTACGGTGGAATCGGCGTTTGCCATGGCGACCGCGCACCCGGCAGCTTCCAGCATGGAAATATCGTTTTCGGCGTCCCCTGCCGCGACACTTTGGGAGAGCGGAATGCCGAAATGCCCGCAGACGAAGCGGACGGCATTGCCCTTTCCGGCGGTCTTGTCAAAGATTTCCAGATACTGGCTGTTGGAAAAGATCGCGGAAACCGTATCGCCGTAGCGCGCAGCAATGACGTCCCGCAGCTGTTCCAGCTTCGCGTGGTCGTTTAAGTCGATCGCCAGAAGCTTGCAGGGCGGATGGCCGATGGCTTTTAAAATATCGTCGCAAATTTCATAGTCCATCCCGGTGCGTTGGGCGTAACGGGAAAGCTCTGCTCCTTCGCAGGAGGCGACGATGCCGGAATCGTTATAGGACTGGATATAAACGCCAAGGGAGCGCGCCAGGCCGATGATGTCCTGCGCGATTTTGAGAGGAACGCTTTTTCGCAGCAGAAAGCAGCTGTTGTCGCAGTCATAGATCTCATTTCCGTTTGCCGCGATGACGACGGTATCGGGAAAAAGAAGGGACGCGTTTTTAGCAAGCTTTAAAATGCTTGGAAGCGCCCTGCCGGAGGTGAGCACCAGACGGTTCCCGGAGCGCACGAGACGGGAGAGGAGAAGCTGCATGGACGGCGAGATTTTTTTATCGCTTGTTAAAAGCGTGCCGTCTAAGTCAGTAAACAGTATTTTTTCAGACATGGAACAGCTCCTTTCGCTTTTCTTTGAAGGCAGTGAGCACATCCTCCGGGATGAAAAGCTTTCCGTAGCCGGTGCCGATTTCCAGGCCGGGCTTGCTTTTTCCGTGAAAATCGGAGCCGCCGGAAACGAGCAGTCCGTAATGGGATGCCAGTTGGCGCATTTCCCGTTCCTCCCCGGCAGAATAGGTCGAGTAAATCGCTTCGATTCCCACAAGCCCCGATTTTGCCAGATGGCGCACGAGGGTCGTCAGGTTTTCCCGTCCCATATGATAAAGGGTGGGATGCGCGAGTACCGGTATGCCTTTTACGTCCAGAATGAGGGAAACCGCCTGCGCGGGCGAGATTTTTTCACGGGGGACAAAATATTTGGTGTGGTCGCCCAGATAGCGGTCGAAGGCTTCGGGAAGGCTTTTGACGTAGCCGTGATCAAGCAGATAGCGGGAATAGTGTCCTCTTGTGATGACGGATTCCGGAAAGGCTTCCACGAGCTTTGCATAGCTGATGTCGATGCCGTCGGCGGCAAGGCGGGCGCACATTTTTTCGTTGCGCTCCACGCGGGCTTCCACGAAACGGTGGATCTGCGACTGGAACGCGGGGGCGTCCTCGTCGATAAAAAGGCCGACGATATGGATGTCCTTTCCATAATATTCCGTTGAAAATTCAATGCCGGGAATGACTTCGATGCCCCTTTGCAGACCGGCGGCAACCGCCTCCTTTACGCCGGCGGTGGTGTCATGGTCTGTCAGGGCAAAGGCGGAAAGCCCTTTTTGGGCGGCGAGCCCCACCACCTCGGCGGGGGTGAAGCTGCCGTCTGATTTGTTGGAATGAACGTGTAAGTCTACGCAGTTCAATTTTCATCGTCCTCTCTGTCCGCGGTGTAAACGGTGCGTTTTCTTGCCATTTCATCGCTTTCCAGATATTCGTCGTAGGTTGTGATCTTGTCGATCAAAGAACCGTCGGGGAGGATCTCCATAATGCGGTTTGCGGTGGTCTGCACGAACTGATGGTCGTGGCAGGCAAAGAGCGCAACGCCGGGGAACTTGATCAGCCCGTTGTTGAGCGCTGTGATGGATTCCATGTCCAGATGGTTCGTAGGCTCGTCGAGGATCAGGCAGTTTGCGCCGGAGATCATCATTTTGGAGAGCAGGCAGCGTACCTTTTCGCCGCCGGAGAGCACCTTTACTTTTTTCACGCCGTCCTCGCCCGCAAACAGCATTCTGCCGAGGAAGCCGCGCACGTAGGTGGCGTCCTTGACGGGAGAGTAGCCGGTCAGCCAGTCCGCGATCGTGTCGTCGCAGTCAAACTCTGCGGCAGGATCCTTCGGGAAATATGCCTGAGAGGTAGTCACGCCCCATTTGTAGCTGCCGGAATCGGGTTCCAATTCGCCGGCAAGGATCTGGAACAGCGTCGTTTTTGCAAGCTCGTTGCCGCCGACAAAGGCGATCTTATCATTGTGGCCTACGATAAAGGAAATGTTGTCCAGCACCTTTACGCCGTTTACGGTTTTGGTCAGGCCGTCCACGCAAAGCACTTCGTTTCCGATCTCGCGGTCGGGGCGGAAGTCGATGTAAGGGTATTTGCGGCTGGAGGGCTTGATGTCGTCTAACTGGATCTTTTCAAGGGCGCGCTTTCTGGAAGTCGCCTGCTTGGATTTGGAAGCGTTTGCGGAGAAACGGGAAATAAATTCCTGCAGCTCCTTGATCTTTTCCTCTTTTTTGCGGTTGGCTTCCTTCATCTGCTTGATCAGAAGCTGGCTGGACTCGTACCAGAAATCATAGTTGCCGGCATAGAGGGTAATCTTGCCGTAATCGATGTCCGCCGTGTGGGTACATACCTTATTTAAGAAATAGCGGTCGTGGGATACGACGATGACCGTATTTTCAAAGTTGATCAAAAACTCCTCCAGCCATGCGATCGCGTCCAGATCCAGATGGTTGGTCGGCTCGTCCAAAAGCAGGATGTCGGGATTGCCAAACAGCGCGCGCGCCAAAAGCACCTTGACCTTTTCACTGCCCTTTAAATCGCCCATCATGGAATAATGAAGGGAGGTGTCGATGCCCAGACCGTTTAAAAGGGTCGCGGCGTCGGATTCTGCGTTCCAGCCGTCCATTTCGGCAAATTCCGCTTCCAGCTCGGAGGCGCGGATGCCGTCCTCGTCTGTGAAATCCTCTTTTGCATAGATCGCGTCCTTTTCCTTCATGATTTCATAAAGGCGGGCGTTGCCCATGATGACCGTATCCATGACCGTGTATTCGTCATATTTGAAATGATCCTGCTCCAGCACGGAAAGACGCTGGCCGGGCGTGATCACAACATCGCCGCTGGTCGTTTCCAGCTGGCCGGACAGGATTTTTAAAAAGGTGGACTTGCCGGCACCGTTGGCGCCGATCAGGCCGTAGCAGTTGCCTTCGGTAAACTTGATATTCACGTCTTCAAACAGCGCCTTTTTGCCGAGGCGCAGCGTTACGTTGTTTGCACTGATCATAGTTGAATTCCTTTCTTATTTAAAAATGAAAACCGGGTGAAATTCATATCCTTACCTATTGTACAGAAAATAAAATATTTTTCAAGCCTAAAATCGGGAGCGGCACATTTTGCTGGACAAAGGGACGGGCAGAGACTATAATCTGCTATAGAGAAACAGCTCAAAATGGCGGAAGGAGCGGGGTAATTATGGAATATGCGGCAAAGACGTTTCAGGATCGTTTGAGGGAGGATGTGAAGGGCTACAGTCTGGAAAACCTGCTGGATCTGGATAAGGTAGAGGCGTATTTAACGGATCTGTGCAGTCTGGCAGGGATCGAGGTGCTGCTGACGCAGCGGCATGGGGAGACTGCCGTTGCGGTCGGGGATTTTGACGGCTTTGTGCCGGATGTGGTAAATGAGCCGGGCAGAAAGATCCGGGTGCAGAACAGGACGGTCGGGCATCTGTATGCCAGGACGGATGGGGCGGCAGACCGGGCGCTGGCAGAGCGGCTGCTTGACCATGCGGCAGACTTATATGCGGGGCTGTGCGAGAACCATTATCTGTACCGGGAGACGGCGATCTATGCAGACGAGCTGGAAGCAAGGCAGGAGCAGGAGGCGTACCGGGCAAAGCGCGGGGAGCATGAGGACGCGCTGACCGGCGTGCTGAACCGGACGTATTATGAGAGCCGCTTAAAGGAGATGGAGGAGACTGCCCCTGCGGCGGTGATCTGCGCCAATATCAACGACTGGAAATTTGTGTATGACCATTTCGGGAACGAGGAGAGCGACAGGCTGATCCGGACCATCGCACTGCTGATCCGCAGGGAGGCGCAGGAGAGCTATGTGATCGGGCGTATGGACGGGGACGAGTTCGGGATCGTGATCCCGAATCCTTCCGAACAGGAGGCGGAGCAGTTTGTAAGCCGCATTCAGGAGGCGTGCAGGACGTATGAGGACGCCGTGCTTGCGCCGTCGCTGGCGGTGGGGCTTGTTTACCGGACGAACGTAGAAGAAGCCTTTTCCCAGTGCTATTCCGAGGCGCAGTACGAGATGTTTTACAATAAGCTGGCGGTCAAGCATGAGGCAGGCTACAGGGAGCGGCTGGAGCACGGGCTTTTGGCGGACAGATCATAAGGAAATCGGATAAAGAAGAGAAGGAACGCCGGAAGGGGAAACGCGGCTGCGCGGTTTTTACTTCCGGCGTTTTTTGCCGCCGTGCCCGCCGCCGACGCGCCGGGGCGCACACTTTTTTGAAAAAAGGGCTGGACAACGCCGGAAAGCTGTGCTATTATAAGCCAGAGTGATGCGTAACAAAGTTGTAATATCTTCGGATATTATATATGCAACCGTAGTCTAACGGATAGAACGAAGGCCTCCGACGCCTTTAATGCAGGTTCGATTCCTGTCGGTTGCATTTCTGCATCACTCTCGTTTTTTATACAGGTAACTGGCAAATTCAGGCATTGATAAAGGTTGTGGGAAAATGGGCGAAAAGAAGCAAAAATTTCTTGAGTTCTTTCAAAAAAATAAAAAACAGACGCTGATCGGCGGCGGTGCAGCGGTAATTGTGATCGCAGCGGCGGTAGGGATCGGCATTTTTGTGGGAAAAGGGACGAAGCCTGCGTCTGCAGGGAATGTCCAGACCGGGACGCAGACCGTTTCGGAGGAGACGGCGTCCGGCACGGATACGGCGGCAGAGGTCGTTGCGCTGGAAGAAAACGCGGTTCCCGAGGTAAACGAGCTTTTGCAGCGGTATTATCAGGCGGCGGCGGACGGCGATATGGAGACGCTGAACGCGATCGTGAATACCTACGACGAGGATACACAGATCTATCTGGAAAAAATGAGCGGCCATATCGAGCATTACCAGAACATCGTATGTTATACAAAGCCCGGCCCGGCTGACGGCTCTTATATCGTTTATGCTTATTATGAAGTAAAATTCAAGGATCTGGATACGGCGGTCCCGGGGATCAGCCCGTATCTGGTTTATCCCAGAGAAGACGGAAGCCTTTATATTTATGAGGGCGACGTGGATGAAAAGGTCAACGCCTATGTGGAGGAGGTTTCCGCACAGGACGATGTGATCGACCTGATGAACCGGGTTCAGGTTGTATTTAATGAAGCGGTCATGCAGGACGAGAATCTGAACAATTATCTGGCGCAGCTGAAAGAGGATCTGCAGGTAGAGGTCGGCGAGGCGCTCGGTCAGGCGGAGTCCCAGACGCAGGAGGAAACGGCAGAGACGGAAGATGCGCCGGCGGCAGGCGGCGGCAAGGTCCGCGCAGCCGATGTGGTAAATGTCCGCGCTTCTGACAGCGAGCAGGCGGAGCGTATCGGCAAGGTAGCGGCAGGGGATGAGCTGACGCTTCTGGAAGCGAAGGCAAACGGCTGGTCGAAGGTGGAATATGACGGCAAGGAAGGCTATATCAAGTCGGAGTTTCTGGAAACGGTAGAAGAAGCGCCGGAAGCTTCTGAGCCTTCCGGGCAGGACAGCGAAGCTGGGACAGAGCAAGCCCAGCAGGATGAGGACAGCGCAGATCAGGATACCGCTTCCAACGGATCCGGAAGCGCGGACGCAGCGCTTCCTGCGACGGGTAAGATCAAGGTGGCAGAGACGGTCAACATCCGCAAATCCTGCAGCGAGACGGCGGATAAGGTCGGAACCGCATTCCCCGGTGAAACGCTGGAAATCGTGATGCAGCAGGCGGACGGCTGGACGAGGGTAAAATATAACGGACAGACCGGCTATGTAAAGACCGAGGTTTTGAAGGTCTTGAAATAAACTGCAAAGCAATTTTGAAACCGCTTAAAAAAGCATAGTTTTTTGGAAAACGGGAATATTAAAACCGGAGGCATTTATGTGCCTCCGGTTTTTTAATATGCGCCAAGGCGCGCATCTTTTAGAATGGAGGGATCATGTGAAAAAAGACGATGTGGCGCTGCTTCGGGAAATTCAGAAAAATACGGAAATGGGGCTTCACGCGCTGGAGGTGATCAACGGCAAGGTCTACGACGATTCGCTTGCCCTGCAGCTTGCGCGGGAATCCTTTAAATACGGGGAGATCCACGACCGGGCAAGGGCGCAGCTTCTGGCGGGAAAGCAGACGCCGGATCCGGTCAATAAGGTGGAGCAGATCATGCTGACGGCGTCGATCCAGGGGAATACGCTTGTAAACTCTTCCACGAGCCATGTGGCGGAAATGCTCATCCGGGGCAGCAATATGGGGCTGACGAGCCTTTGGAAATCCATGAACCACAACGATCAGGCGCAGGGAAATGCCGTGGAGCTGGCAAAGGAGCTGATGGATTTTGAGGAAAACAACATCCGGGAGCTGAAAAAATACCTGTGAGCATAGGGCTTTCAGAGAATTGCCGCATTTTTTGCGTATTAGTGCGATAAAGTGCTTGCGCGCATAAAATAATCGGTATATAATACCCTCAGTGAACAAAGGACGGATATTTGCTCACGCCGTTTTTTGAAACGGAAAAACTTTGGTCAAGGAGGAAAGCTTTATGTCATATGTTGATGAGGTCATCGCGCAGGTTGTAGAGAAAAACCCGGCGCAGCCCGAGTTCCATCAGGCAGTAAAGGAAGTTCTGGAATCGCTGAGGGCTGTTGTGGAGGCAAACGAGGACGAGTTCCGCAAAAACGCCGTTCTGGAACGGATCACCAATCCGGAAAGACAGATCATTTTCCGCGTGCCCTGGGTGGACGATCGGGGACAGGTTCAGGTAAATACGGGTTTCCGCGTACAGTTTAACAGCGCCATCGGACCTTACAAGGGCGGTCTGCGTTTCCATCCTTCGGTAAATCTGGGAATCATCAAATTCCTGGGTTTTGAGCAGGTATTCAAAAACTCCCTGACGGGCCTGCCGATCGGCGGCGGCAAGGGCGGCAGCGATTTTGACCCGAAAGGAAAATCCGACCGGGAAGTGATGGCGTTCTGCCAGAGCTTTATGACGGAGCTGTATCGCCATATCGGCGCGGATACGGACGTCCCGGCGGGCGACATCGGCGTGGGCGCGCGTGAGATTGGCTATCTGTACGGACAGTATAAGCGGATCCGCAACGTATACGAGGGCGTGCTGACCGGAAAAGGGCTGACCTACGGCGGCTCTTTGGCAAGAAAAGAGGCGACGGGATACGGCCTGTTATACATGACGCGCGAAATGTTAAAAGAAAACGGCATCGACATCGCAGGAAAAACAATCATCGTATCCGGCGCGGGAAATGTGGCGATCTATGCGATCGAGAAAGCGTACCAGATGGGCGCAAAGCCGGTGACCGCATCGGATTCGACCGGATGGGTGTATGATCCCGACGGCATCGATCTTGCGGCATTAAAAGAGATCAAGGAAGTAAAGCGGGCGAGGCTGTCTGAATATACCGCCTACCGTCCGAATGCGGAATATCATTCCGGCAAGGGCGTCTGGAGCGTGAAGGCGGACATTGCGCTGCCGTGCGCGACCCAGAACGAGCTGCAGCTTTCCGATGCGGAAGGCCTTGTGGCAAACGGCGTAAAGGCGGTCTGCGAGGGCGCGAACATGCCGACAACGCTGGAAGCGACGGAGTATCTGCAGAAAAACGGCGTGCTGTTTGTTCCCGGCAAGGCGGCAAACGCAGGCGGCGTGGCGACAAGCGCGCTGGAGATGAGCCAGAACAGCGAGCGCTTAAGCTGGACCTTTGAAGAGGTGGACGCAAAGCTGCAGCAGATCATGGTAAATATTTTCCATAATCTGGACAACGCGGCAAAGAAATACGGATTTGCAGGAAACTATGTGGTCGGCGCAAATATCGCAGGCTTTGAAAAGGTCGTAGAGGCGATGAACGCCCAGGGAATCGTATAAGAGGATAAATGGAAGCCCGGAAAGGTTGAATTTCCGGGCTTTTCTTAATTTTAAGAATATTCTGATAATTTCCATAAAGCAGGGCGAAAAAAGAGCGGTAATATACAAATAATATACAAGCAGTATACAGGTAATATACACTATATTTTATTGACCTCTGCAAGCAGCTCTGTGACAGATTTGTGGGTGTAAACGCCTTTCGTAATGTCGTTGCCGAAGGAGTGTCCCATGATCAATTTGGTGCAGACGTCGTTGGCCCCGGCATTGTTCATAAGCGTGGCGAAGGTGTGACGGCAGTCATGCGGCTTATGCTTCATATTCAGTTTTCCCATAACGGTGATATGGTTTGAGTTGGCATAATTTTTATAGTCGTAATGGTTGCCGAATTTGTTATTGATAAGATATTTTTTATGCGGGTCATATCGGGCTTTGATGAGCGGCAGGATTTTGTCTGCGATGGGGATGACACGATCTCTGCCGGCAGCAGTCTTCATGCCGCCAATCATGTACTGTTCGTCAAGGTGTACGTTAGCTGTCAGAATATTAAGCATCTCGGAGGGGCGCATGCCGGTGTAGATCATAATGAGCAGGATGTCCACATTGTTGATTTCATATAGTTTTTCCCAAAGGACTGCAATCTCTTCCGAGGTGTATGGCTTGTGCATTTCTTCTTCCGGGTTTGTCCATTCATAAACAAGGCGAGATGGAATGTCGTTGTCTGTAAATCCTTCATTGATCGCATAGGCCCATACAGCCTTTAGGATAACGCGCATATTCGTGATTGTAGCCTTGCTTTTGTGGTTATAGGCATTCAGTACGTCTTGGACTTCATTTGCCCGAATTGAGACGATCTGTCGGTTGTGGATGGGTTCCAGATGGTTGAAAGCAATATCATAATTATGCCATGTGGATGCAACCGGATTTGATTTGAGGGATTTCCGCCATTTTTCCCATTTCCGGTACATTTCTGCAAATGTAGGAGAGGTAGCATATTTCTTGTGCTCTTTAACAACCTTTCCGTTATTGTATTCTGCCAGAAAAGTATAGGCGAGGTCTGCCTTTTCAAAATAAGCAAGATATTTAAAGACCTGCTTGTAAGTGCCATCCGCCTGCTTCTGGATGGAAGAGGTTCTGACAGCGTATGGTTTGCGGCGCTTTCCGCTCAGTTTTATGACGCTGCCGTAATTATTTGGTAATTTCATTGTGTACCTCCTTAAAAATGGGTATAAAAAGAACAGTCCATCAGAAAATGAACATAAGTTCTTGTTGATGTGACTGCCAGAAGGTGGTACGATATGTTTGTTTGAACGTACTGCATCACCTTCGGGTATGTGGTCTGGGAATTGCTCCGGTTGCCGCCGGGGCTTTTTCTATTTATCACTAACAAAAATATTTGATTTCTCCGAAGCGTTCGTTCCATTCGGAAATAATGTCGGAGCTATTGGCTTCTATCATTCGTATCAGCTTTTTCAGAATATTTTCAGGGATTTTTGAGTTATTGTTACAGCATATCACTTTTCCGGTGCTGGTAATCCAGAGTTTCGTTGCATTCGCATAGGCGCGTCCCTCTGATATGCGGACGTGTACAGGTTCCAGTGGATCGCCTTCATTGGACCAGAAGTAAATGCTGTATGGACCAATTTTAAGAAGTTGCGGCATTCAAAACGCCCCCTTCCTGAGAAAATTCGAGGATAAGATGGGCATTATTTCGCAGGAGCTGCTTAAAATACGCCATTTCTGTTTCAGAATAGCCGGAAATAGTTTCCCACCGGTATTCCGGAAGCCAACAGGTAGCGCTGTGGAAGCCTCCCGTTTCATCGGGGGTTTCGATGTATACTTTTACGCTGCCATCTGGTTTCATTTCGGAATGGGTAATTTCAGTATCGTTTGATAAGGTCATAAATGGATACATCATAAAATATCACATCCTTTCTTTTAAAGAATCAGATCGGCAATGGTTATCTGCAGTCCGCTATATATGCCAACGGCGATCGGCATATCAAAAGGGACGATAATCGGTGCAGCATCTTCTTCGTATCGGTAGATGGTTGTGCGCTCCTTGGCAGGATCTACAATCCAGTATTCCCGCACGCCGGCATCGGAGTAAAGGGCATTCTTGGTTGAGTAGTCCATCTTACGGCTGGAAGGCGAAACGATCTCAATCACAAGATCCGGCGCGCCGCTGCATCCTCTGTCTGTGAGCTTGTTTTTGTCGCAGATCACGGCTATATCCGGCTCGACGTAAGTTTTATCGTCTGCGTTCAAATTGACGGCAAACGGGGCAGGATAGACCTCGCAGGAGCCTCCTTTGGAGTCGATATGCTGCTGGATGGAAGCGGACAGCTTCATAACAAGTTTCTGATGAATCCGGCTGGGCGGAGCCATGTTGTAAAGCTGACCGTCGATCAGCTCCGCGCGTTCGCCGTCCGGCAGGTTCCAGTAGTCTTCGGATGTATAGGCGTGTTGTTTAGGTAAAGGCATGATAGACCTCCTTTTCAGCGCGAATGCGTTAGAAATTATTACTTTGTTGGCGGGTTACAAACTCCGCAAGGTTCATATTGCAAAACTGCCTGATCAAGGCTGATTTCTATACAGCTTTTCTTTAAATGGCGACAACCTTGACGGTGGTATTTCTTGCCTGTATCAGTAATATAAACAATAGTATCGGCAGCTTCGGGAGCGGCAGGCAAGGGTGTTGAAGCTGCTGAACCATCAGAAATTGGTACAGATTGTTCAGAAGCCGGCGATGCGGGTGGGGCAGCAGGAGTGGTAACAGGATCAGAAGGTGTGACGGAAACTGATTCTGCAGATGCTGCCGTTTCAGTGGATATGGCAACTTCTGAATATACTTCAATTTCAGATGCTGTTTCGGTTTCGGGTTCTGTTTCTGCTATCGTTTCGGTGCTTGTTTCTGTTTCAGTAGTTGTTTCTGTTTCGGTATTTATTACCGCTGCAGAAGCTGTTGTGGTTTCTGTTACCGTTTCGATGGCGGTTGTAGTTTCGGGTACGGAATCAGGAGTATCTTCTGTAGGCGATCCGATGATGCCGATTGCAAGGACAGCAATGATAACCCATACCCACCATTTATTTTTCTTCCCGCCATTAGTTTCAGAAGTATTCTGTGGTGTTGTTTGTTTAGGTTGCATAGAGCTACTTCCAGAAGATTTCTTTTTCTTAGTCCCTCCAGAAGATTCCGAATAGGATAGTCCCGTTCCGGGGATCCCGACACTTGCGGTTCGTTTTCCTTTTGAATTTACAGTGTAGTGAATATCTTTTCCACCCAATGTGACACTGGCGCTTTTTTGTTAAGGTTAAGCTTTACGCCGGGCGCAATTTTGATACTTTTCCTGAATCGTAGTCCCATGACAATTCTCCTTTGCATTTATTTAATATTTAATATGATAGGTTGTTATGTGTATTTTCTCATAACCGAAATCTGCGGCGGTATGCTTCCAGAGCATCTTTCAGAAAATTTTCTGTCACTTCCAGATACTCAGCCATTTCATAAAGCGATTGGCAGCCGGCTTCAAAGGCTTTGACAATACCGATAAGACCGACACACTCGTTGTATGCCCATGTTCTGGCATGCAGCTCTTGCTTTGCATTCGCAACTTTCTGTTGGTCGAGGATATTACCGATGGCCGTGTAATGATGCCCAAGTTCCTCAGCAAGAACACAAGTTTTTTCTGTAGATGTCAGATTTTTCTCAATTGCAATGCTCCCATTGTAGTATAGTCCTTTAAGTCCAGACACTTCGGAGAGATTCATCTCTTTAATGGGGATTTCCTTGTTTTGAAGTTGCAATTCTTCGTAGGTCATGAAAATCAGTCCTTTGGTCTTGCTGCGATGAGCAGCTTTTTATATTCTTCGATTTTATCAAGTTCTTCCTGGGTAAAATTCTCGCCGTCTTTGTGAGCAGCAATGGTAGGAATTGGATCATTTTCCAAGCCAAGCAATTCATCCGCAGTAACTTCTAATACATCGGCTATTTTTTTTATTGTCTGAACGTTTGGCTCTCTGTTCCCGCTTTCGTACAACGAGTAGGTGGATTTAGCAACCCCGATTCTTTCAGCCATTTCTTTTTGAGTGATTTCTTTTCGTTCTCTAGCATTTTTTAAATTTTCATTAAATTTATCTCCCATGTTTTTCACTTCCTCTTACTTATGATTATAGTTCATTTTGCAAACATGTCAATAAAAAGTTTGCAAAATGTAAAGAAAAGTATTAATAAGTTTGCAATAAGCAACTGCACTACAATTAAAGTTTGCGAAATACAAACAAACGGAAGGAGGTATTATTTTTGTTTAGAAATCTAGAAGCCGAACAGGCGAGATATGGATTTACAAACTCTGATATGGCTTCAAAATTAGAAATTTCCAGAGTTTCATATGAAATGTACTGCATTTTCAGAGGGAATACCGGATGGGAATATCCGGCTTAAAGACGATGGGAAGGAATGTGCGGCAGGTATTTATTTTGAACCGGAGAATCCGAAAGACTGGGAAAATGAATTTGTCCCAAAGCCGGGCGGAATGCTGGAAAAAATGGGGAAGAACATAATTTAAAGCGTAAAAAAGCATTCAGAAGCTTCTGGGTGTTTTTTTCGCCTTTTTTGGTATCCTAGGCGGAAAAGAAAGAGACATTACCGGACACGATCGGGAAAACAAGTGAAGATGAATCGAACGAAGCATGACATGAAGAAAGAGGATCTTGTAGCAAAGGGACTGACAGAAGCAGGTCAATACCTACAAGGATAAGGTAACTGCACTGGAAACGGCAGCGGCAAATTCCAAAAAGGAGAATATGCCTTGAATGAGAAGCTGGCGGCAGCAGGCGCGCTGGATGCCGATTATCTGATCTATAAGCGGGGCGGATAAGTTCACATTCGACAAGGAGGGCGTCCCGGTTGGGCTGGACGATATTTTGAAGCTGATGAAGGAGGCTTCGCCCTTTGTTTAAGGCGGATCCCGGCGCGTTTTACAAGCTGAACGGAGGCTGAAATTCTCCGGCGGCAAATCCGTGGAAGGCGGAAACGTATAACCTTACGGAGCAGGGACGTATTTACAAAGAAAACCCTGCGATGGCAAAGCAGCTCGCTTCTGCTGCAGGGGCAACAATCTGAGAAAGGGAGAGGTAAAAAAACATGGCAGGAACAACTTTACAGGATGCTATCGTCCCCGAGCTTTTTAATCCGCATGTGATTAATCGGACAATGGAGCTTTCCGCACTGGTACAGTGCGGCATCATTGCCAACAATACAGAGAAAGGTTGAATTTCCGGGCTTTTTCCACACCACAGCCTTTTTGTCCATCAGATTTTCCTTGTGAAAATCGCCGTTTTCGATTATAGTATTAAGCAGGAGGAAGAGGCAGGACAGGAAACGGGAGGGCTGTCCTGCGCTCGAATACGCGTATGAAATGTATTGTGCTGGCGGGCGGCAGGGGCGACAGGCTGTGGCCGCTTTCCAGAAAAAATTATCCGAAGCAGTTCATCACGATCAACGGGAGCCATTCGATCTTTCAGGAGACGATCGCCCGCAACATGGCGTTCTGCGATGAATTTGTGGTCGTGACCAATCGGGAATACCAGTTTATCGCAGAGAACCAGTTAAAGGTGTTTCAGGGGCTGACCTGGCGGCTCGTGCTGGAAGAGGAGGCGAGAAAGACGACGGCGGCGATCCTTCTGGCGTGTCTGGAATTTCCGCTGTCGGAGCTTATTTTTATCGTACCGTCGGATCATCTGATCCAGGGCGAAGCCTATAAGGACGCGATCAACGAGGCGGGGGCGCTGGCGCGCAGCGGCGGGCTTGTGACCTTTGGAATGCCGGTTCTGGAACCGGAAACCCGTTTCGGCTACATCTGCTGCGACGGCGACCGGGTCGTGTGCTTTGCAGAAAAGCCCGATGAGAAGCAGGCGAGGGCGTATCAGGCATCCGGCAGGTATCTGATCAACAGCGGTATGTTTTTATTCCGGAACGGCGATCTTTTGCAGGAGGTGCGCAGAAAGGCGCCGGAGGTGATCTGGGCGTGCGAGCGGGCGTTTGAAGGAAAGCTGGTGGAAAAGGGGCGGCATATTTTTTACCGGAGAGAGGTGCTTGAGCAGATCCCGGCGCAGCCCATTGAGGAGACGGTGTTTGGGGACACCGATCTGGGGCGGGTCGTGCATGCAAAATTTGACTGGCAGGATGTGGGAAGCTTAGAGGATCTGGGCAAAAGCCAGCTGATGACGCAAAAGGATCTGCGGCAGGCGCAGTACGACTGTGAAAACACGCTGATCATCAACCGGGGCAGCCGCAGCATCGTTGTGGCAAACCATTTAAAGGACGTGACGATCGTCAATACGGACGACGCGGTCTATGTGGGCAAAACCGGGGCTTCCGAGGAGTTAAAGGAGCTGCGCCGGGAAAATCCCGGGCTGCAGAGCTATTTTGACATGGGGCAGGTAATTTACAAGCCCTGGGGAACGTACGAGATCCTGTCGGCGGCGCGGCAGTATGTAGTGCGCAAGGTGGTGCTCAATCAGGGACGGACGATCTATGCGCACAAGCATGCCCGCCGGACGGAGCACTGGATCATCGTAAGCGGCAGGGCGAAGATCTTTCTGGGACGCGCAGAACAGGAATACGGAAGCAACGACAGCGTTGAGATCCCGGAAAATACCGTCCATCAGATTTCCAACGTGGGTGATACGCCGCTTATTTTTATGGAGATTTCCACCGGCGAGGAGGTTATGGAGCGCGACCTGATCTCCGTGGAGAGCCGGGACGTAAACGAGGCGGAGTTGGGCTACCGGCCGGAGCCTTTTGTGAAGCTTCTGCCTGCGTTTAAGGACTATCTGTGGGGCGGCAGGAAGCTGAAAGAAAAATACGGCAAGCAGTGTGACTATGACTGCGTGGCGGAGAGTTGGGAACTTTCGGCGCACGAAGCCGGACAGAGCATCGTGGCTTCCGGGCGGTATAAGGGCAGGCTGTTTGCGGATTATCTGGCAAGCATCGGGCGGGAAAACTGCGGCTGGAAATGCCAGTCGGCGGAGCGCTTCCCAATCCTTGTCAAGCTCATCGACGCGCGGGAGAACCTGTCGGTGCAGGTGCATCCGAACGATGATTACGCCCTTTCCCGGGAAAATGAATACGGCAAAAACGAGATGTGGTATATTTTGGAGCACGAGGAGGGCGCGGAGATCTACTGCGGCTTTAACAGGGACGTGACAAGGGAGGAAGTGATGCGGGCGCTTGCAGACGGCAGCATCCTTTCTTTGCTCAACCGGGTTCCGGTCAAAACGGGAGAGGCCTACTATATCCCGGCGGGGACGGTGCATGCGATCGGAAAAGGCGCGGTGATCTGCGAGATCCAGCAAAGCTCCAACTGCACCTATCGCTTATATGACTACGACCGTACCGACCATTACGGCAACAAGCGGCCGCTCCATGTGGAAAAGGCGCTGGAAGTAATGGATTTTTCCAGATATGAGGTCCCGCAGTTTAAGGACGAGCTGATCAGGAAGGACTCCTATGTGTGCCGGATTTTGAGCCGCTGCAAATATTTTGAGTGCATGAGCTTCCAGATCAGCGGGAAAACGGAGCTGCCCGCATATCCGGATTCCTTTTGCTCGCTGCTGTGCGTCAAGGGAAGCGGCACGCTGTCCGGCAGGGATGAAAAAAGCGCCTTTCGGGCGGGCGACAGCTTCTTTTTGCCCTGCTCCAAGGAGCGCCTGAAGGTGGAAGGGGACTGCGAGCTGATCCTGACGCACGTATGATTTTGGCAAAAAAGCGGCAGCGCAGATAAGCGCAGACGCTGCGTTGGTAAATTTGGAATAACAGGAGGATTTTGACATGAATGAAGCGTATGAAAAACTGATGAGATGTTATGAGAGCTTTCGGGCAAAAATTGATTTTAAGCCGGAGGTGGCGATCGTTTTGGGATCGGGACTCGGCAACTATGCGGACGACATCCGGGTGGAGGCAGAGCTGGATTACCACGACATCGAGGGCTTTCCGGTTTCCACCGTTCCGGGACACGCGGGAAAATTTATTTTCGGCTGGGTAAAGGACGTCCCGGTGGTGTGCATGAAGGGGCGCGTGCATTATTATGAAGGTTACCCGATTTCCGACGTGGTGCTCCCGACCAGGCTGATGAAGCTGATGGGCGCAAAGATCCTGTTTCTGACAAACGCGTCCGGCGGCATCAACCCCTCCTTTACGGCAGGCGATTTCATGATGCTGACAGACCATATTTCGATGTTTGCGCCCAATCCGCTCATCGGCGCAAATATGGACGAGTTCGGCGTGCGCTTCCCGGATATGACCCATGTGTACGATACGGATTTACAGCAGATCATCCGGGAGACGGCAAAAGAAAACGGCATCGATCTAAAAGAAGGGATCTACGCGCAGCTGACAGGGCCTTCCTTTGAATCGCCCGCAGAGATCCGCCTGCTTCACAAGCTGGATGTGGATGCTGTCGGCATGTCCACCGTTGTGGAGGCGATCACGGCAAACCATATGGGCATGAAGATCTGCTGTGTTTCCTTCATCAGCAATCTGGCGGCGGGGATGTCCGACAACCCGCTGACCCATGAAGAGGTGCAGGAGGCGGCGGACATTGCGGCGCCAAAGTTTAAGAAGCTGGTAACGGAGTCTGTGGCGGCGTTTAAGCAGGTGCTGTAAGAATGGACGGCAGAAAGGACGGGAGGGCGGGGGAAAAACAGGCCGCCCTCCCGGAGCCTGTTTTAAAAGAGCTGATCGGCAGGGCGCTGGAGGCAAGGGGCTTTTCCTACTCGCCCTATTCCGGCTATCAGGTGGGAGCGGCACTTTTGACAAAAGACGGGAAAATCTATGCAGGCTGCAACGTGGAAAATGCGTCCTATTCTGTGACAAACTGCGCGGAGCGGACGGCGTTTTTTTCGGCGGCTGCGGCAGGGGAGCGGCATTTTTTGGCGATCGCGGTCGTGGGAAGCCCCAAAGGGGAAGTGACGCAGCTTGCGTGGCCCTGCGGCGTGTGCAGGCAGGTAATGCGGGAATTTTGCGACCCGGAGCATTTTTTGGTGATCGCAGCAAAGTCGGAAACGGACTATGAGGTGCGCTTATTAAAGGAGCTTCTGCCGGACAGCTTTGGGCCGGACAATCTGAAATGATGAGAAATGGAGACTGGCATGAAAATTCGTTTTTATAATGCGAGAATACTGACGATGGACGGCGGCTGCAGCCTTCTGGACGGGGAGCTGTGGACGTCTGACGAGAGGATTTCCTACGTAGGACCTGCAAAAAGCGGGGAAGAGACAGAAAAAACAGCGTGGGACAGGCAGATCGACTGTCAGGGCAACGTGCTGATGCCCGGCTTTAAAAACGCCCATACCCATTCGGGAATGACGGCGATGCGTTCCTTTGCGGACGATATGCCCCTGCAGGAGTGGCTGAATACGAAGATTTTCCCGCTGGAAGCAAAAATGACGCCGCAGGACAATTATGACCTGACCCAGCTTGCGATCCTGGAATATCTGACCGGCGGCGTGACGTCCATTTTCGATATGTATCTGGCGCCGAAGGAGATCGCGCAGTCCTGCGTGGATATGGGAATGCGCTGTGTGTTTGTGGCGGGGCTGAACAATTTCTGCTTTTCGGTAAAAGAGCTGGAAAAGCTGTATCAGGAACTGAACCATTTTGACCCGCTGATCAGCTTTGAGCTGGGCGCGCATGCGGAATATACGTGCAGCAGAGAGCTTCTGGAGGACTTGTCCGGTCTGGTGCACCAGTACAAAGCGCCCTTTTACAGCCATATGTCGGAGACGAGGCTGGAAACGCAGGAGTGTCTTTCCCGCTACGGCATGACGCCGCCGGCGTTTTTTGATTCGCTGGGGATGTTTGATTTTGGCGGCGGGGCGTATCATGCCGTTTACTTTACGGAAGAGGATATGGATCTGTTTGCCAAAAAGGGGCTTCATATCGTGACGAATCCGGGCTCCAACACGAAGCTGGCAAGCGGCGTTGCGCCGGTGGGCAGGTTTTTGGAAAAAGGGATCAACGTGGCGATCGGCACGGACGGCCCTTCCAGCAACAACTGTCTGGACATGTTCCGGGAGATGTTTCTGGTGACGGGGCTTGCGAAGCTTCTGCAGAAGGACGCGGCGGCGATGGACGCCCACGAGGTCTTGAAAATGGCGACCGTAAACGGGGCGCGGGCGATGGGTCTTGCGGATGCGGACATTCTGGCGGAAGGCAAGCTGGCGGATCTGATCATGATCGACCTGCACCAGCCCAATATGCAGCCGCTTAACAATATCACAAAAAATATCGTTTACAGCGGAAGCAAGCAGAACGTGAAGCTGACGATGATCAACGGAAAGATCCTGTACGAAAACGGGGAATTTTCAAACGGCGTGGACGCGGAAAAGATCTATGCAAAAGCCAACGAGATCATCAGACGGCTTTCGGCTGAGGCATAAAGAGGCGGGCGGATGGAGTATGTGATCTTGTTTGCTGTCCTTTTGGCGGCAGGGGCGCTCTTTTTTGCAAAAGGGCTTTCGGATGAGAAAAAAGAGCGGAAGCGGCGGAGAAGGGAGCTTTTAGAGACGTTTGGAAAGGGCGGCAGGACGGCGTACGCAGACGGGGAGCTGGATGCGGTTTTACGGTATTTCCAGAAGCATCAGGAGGCGTTTTTTCTGGACGACGTCACATGGAACGATTTGGATATGGACAGGGTCTTTCGCCGGATGAATTCCTGCAGCTCTTCCGCCGGGCAGGAGTATCTTTATTATCTGCTGCGGACGCCCTCCTTTTCCCAAAAGGAGCTGGAACGGCGGGAAACGCTCCTGCGTTTTTTCGAGACGGAGCCGGAAAAGCGCGTCCGGATGCAGGAAATCTTTGTGCGGATGGGAAGAAGCGGGAAGTATTCGATCTATGATTATCTGGAGCTTCTGGACGGGCTCGGGGAACACAGTAATGTCTTGACTGTGTTGGTCGATATAGCACTGGCTGCGTCGGTAGGGGTGATCTTTGTGAACGCGCCGGCGGGGATTGTGCTGCTTACCGTGATGCTGTGCATCAATACGACGACCTATCTGAAAGAAAAGCGCCGGGCAGAGCCTTACCTTGTGAGCTTTCAGTATGTTTTGCGGGCGCTGCGCGCGGCAAAGGAGCTGACAGCGCTTTCAGAGCCGGTGTTGGCAGAGGAACTGGCAGTTTTAAATGGGCTTTTGCCGAAGTTTTCAAAGCTTCAGAGAAGCGCAGTGCTGGGAATGCGCCGGATGGGCGCGGGCAGCCCGCTGGATGTACTGATGGATTATGTGAACATGGTGTTCCATTTCGACATCATGGGCTTTTGGGCAATGCTGCATGAGGTGCGCAGGCGGCGCAGGGAAATCGACACGCTGCTTGCGGTGCTCGGAAGGCTGGATGCGCTGATCGCGGCGGCGGGCTACCGGCACGGCTTGGAGGGCAGATGCGAGCCAAAGCTTTGGGAGACGGCAGAGGGCAGGGATCATGTCCTTTCCATGAAGCAGATGTATCATCCACTTGTGACCGATGCGGTCAAAAACGATATTTCGGTATCGAAGGGAGTGCTGCTGACCGGTTCCAATGCGTCCGGGAAGTCCACCTTTTTAAAGGCGGCGGCGCTGAACGCAGTGCTTGCACAGACGATCCATGCCTGCTGCGCCGACCGCTATGAGGGCAGTTTTTTCCGGGTATATACGTCCATGGCGCTGCGGGATAATCTGGAAAGCGGGGAAAGTTATTATATTGCAGAGATCCGGGCGCTGAAGCGGATTCTGGATGCGGCAGGGCAAAAGGGCGCGCCGGTTTTGTGCGCCGCAGACGAGGTGCTGCGGGGAACGAATACGGTAGAGCGCATCGCAGCTTCTGCGCAGATTTTAAAGAGCCTGTACAGGACGGGGGCGTGCTGCTTTGCGGCGACCCACGACATTGAGCTGACCGGGCTTTTGGAACGGGAGTATGACAACTATCATTTTGAAGAACGGTTTTCGGACGGGGATATTTCCTTTCCCTACCGGCTGCTGCCGGGACGGGCTTCGTCGCGCAACGCGATAAAGCTTTTGGAAATCATGGGCTATGAAAAAGAGCTTATCCGGGCGGCGGCGCGGCAGGCGGAATATTTTTTGGAAAACGGAAGCTGGGAGGCAGGACAGGAGTAACGGCATGATGGAAGTAACTTTATATACGGACGGCGCGGCGCGGGGCAATCCGGACGGGCCGGGCGGCTACGGCGCGGTGCTGCAGTTTGTGGACAGCAAGGGAAATGTGCATGAGCGGGAATTTTCCGCAGGCTATAAAAAGACGACCAACAACCGGATGGAGCTGATGGCGGTGATCGCCGGGCTGGAGGCGCTGACAAAGCCCTGCCGCGTGGAGGTCGTATCCGATTCCAAATATGTGACGGATGCGTTCAACAAAAAGTGGATCGACGGGTGGTTAAAAAAGGACTGGAAGGGCGCTTCTGGGCCGGTCAAAAACGTGGATCTCTGGAAGCGGCTTTTGGCGGCGGCGCAGCCCCATGTGCTGCATTTTACATGGGTCAAGGGGCATGCGGGACACCCGGAAAACGAGCGCTGCGACCGGCTTGCCACTGCGGCGGCAGACGGAAGCGGGCTGCTGACGGATCCTTTTGTATGAAAAAATGATTCAATGCCGCCTGAGCGGCAGTAAGGAGAAAAAAAATGGAAAATTTAATGGCATTTTTAAATTCTTTTTTATCATATCTGCTCGTATTTGCAGTATTTGCGGCAGTCGGCGGGTGCGCCGTGGCAGTGGGTATCCATATGCGCCGTAAAAAGGACGGCAAAGAGGCGCATCAGACAGAGGAAAAGCAGGATCTGACGGCATAAGGCGGAAAAAAGCAGAATTTGACAGCATAAGACAGAAGAAAAACAGCATCAGACAGGAAAGAGGAAATCAGGCAGATATGAGAAGGGTTGCGGCATTTGAAAAAGTAAGCTTTGCACAGTATGAGAAGGATTTTTCGGACGCGTTTCCGGGATATGGGCAGGCAGAGATCCGGGCGGTGTATGAGGACATCCACCTGCCAAAGCGCGCGACTGCCGGAAGCGCGGGATATGATTTTTTTGCGCCGGCAGCGTTCGTATTAAAGCCGGGCGAGACGGTCAAGATCCCGACGGGGATCCGGGCGCGGATGGATTTAGACTGGGTGCTGTGTCTGTTTCCCAGAAGCGGGCAGGGCTTTAAATACCGCCTGCAGCTGAACAATACGGTAGGGATCATCGACAGCGATTATTATTTTTCGGACAACGAAGGCCATATCATGGCGAAGCTGACCAACGATTCCAACGAGGAAAGGGTGCTGGAGGTACGGCGGGGAGAAGGCTTTCTGCAGGGGATCTTCATGCCCTACGGCATTACGGAGGATGACTGTGCGGGCGGCGTAAGAAACGGCGGTTTCGGCAGCACTGACCAAAACAGTCAAAGTGAGAATGCGAAGGAAAACGCGAAGGAAAACGTTGCTTTGGGCAGCGCGGAGGCGGGAAGATGAAAAAACAGATCCTTCTTCTGACAACGGGAGGGACGATCGCTTCGGGAGACAGCGGAAGCGGTCTGTCCCCGGTGCTTTCCTCGGAAGATTTTCTCCAATATGTAAAAGAGTTCGCAGACGTGTGCGAGCTGATCCCCTATGAGGTGTGCAGCATCGATTCCACCAATATGGACGTGGAGCACTGGCTTTTGTTAGCCCGGCTGATCCGGGAAAATTATGAAAAATACGACGCCTTTTTAATCTGCCATGGCACGGATACGATGGCGTACACCGCGGCGGCGCTTTCCTATCTGATACAGGATTCCCCAAAGCCCATCGTGCTGACGGGCGCGCAGAAATCGATCCTGTTGGAGATCACGGACGCCCGTAAAAACCTGCACGACAGCATCCGCTGCGCGCTGGACGAAAGAAGCTGCGGCGTGATGCTCGTGTTTGACGGCAATATCATCGCGGGCACGCGGGCAAAAAAAACGGCGACCTTCAGCTACAACGCCTTTTCCAGCATCAATTTCCCGGTGCTTGGAAAAATTCAGGACGATGTGGTCGTTTATTATATTCAGGATCAGGAAAAAGGGAAGCGGCAGGTGCGCTTTTATGACCGGATGGACCGGAAGGTATTCCTGTTAAAGCTTACGCCGGGCATGTCGGCGGAGATCATTCCCTATATTCTGGAAACTTACGACTGCATTATCGTGGAGGGTTTCGGTGTCGGCGGGCTTCCGGACGGGCTGACGCAGACGCTTCTTTCCGAAATGAAGCAGTATCCCGACCATGAGAAAATCCTGATCATGGCAACGCAGGTAACCTATGAAGGAAGCAGCATGGGAACCTATGTGGTGGGGCGTCAGGCAAAGGACCATCTGCCGTTTCTGGAAACCTATGATATGACGCTGGAAGCGGTGTTTGCCAAGATCATGTGGATTTTGGGGCTTCACATTGCGGACAGGAAAGAGATGGAGAAGCTGTTTTATACGAAGGTGAATTATGATATTTTCCGGAATGAATAAGACGAAAAAGCGGACGGGAGGACAGAAGGTGGCGATCGTTTTTTATGTGCTGGCGGCGCTGTTTCTGCTATACTGCGCCGGCGTGATCGCGTCGAAGGCGGCGGGAACAAAATTTTTCCTCGTATGGATCCTGGCGGCGGCAGTGTGCGCTGCCTTGGGCTTCGGGCTGCAACGGGGGCTGTGGGAGAGGCTGCCGGATTCGGTAAAGGGGACGGTGCTTGCCGTTTTTTGCGCAGCGCTTGCCTGCTTTCTTTTCGTGGAGGGGCTGATCGTCAGCGGATTTTTTGCAGAGGGAAGCGGGGAGCTTCCTTATATCGTCGTGCTGGGCGCGCAGATGAAGGAAAACGGCCCCAGTGTCGTGCTGGCAAAGCGGCTGGATTGTGCGGCTTCCTATCTGAAAGAAAACCCCGATACCCTCTGTGTCCTTTCCGGCGGAAAGGGCTCCAACGAGCCGGTCAGCGAGGCGGAAGGGATGTATGCCTATCTTGTAAAAAAGGGCGTCGATCCAAAGCGGCTGATCCTGGAGGATCAATCCCGGAATACGGTGCAGAATCTTTCCAATTCCAGAAAGCTGATCCCGCAAGACGTTGCAAAGATCGGCGTGGTCACGAGCAATTTCCATGTGTTTCGGGGCATGCGCTTAGCAAGGGCAAACGGCTTTCCGGAAGCGGAAGGGATCGCCGCGCCCTCGGGCGTTTATTTTCTGCCGAACAATATGCTGCGGGAATTTTTTGGGGTAATGAAGGACTGGCTGTTTGGAAATATGTGACGGCAGAAGGAAATCCATAAAGGGGAGTATCTGCGGATCACCTGCCTGCCCCACAGCCGCTATGGGATTGCGGAAAAAATAGAAAAATAAAAATGCTTTCTTTCAGCAACCTTTACAGAGGATCCTGCGTCCATAGGGATGAAGCGGTTGTGCGCAGAAGCATGAAAGAAAGGCGGTACGGATATGAAGAGCAAAAGAGTGATGGCGCTGCTTCTTGCAGGCGCGATGATGATGCAGGCGGCTCCCCTGCAGGCAGAGGCGGCAAAAAAAGCCGTGTGCGAGCCGAATGTCAAGGAGGAGGCTTGCTATATGGACGGCGCAAACGGATTTGCGTTCCGGCTGACAGACGAGCTGCTTTCCAAAAAGGCGGGCGGCGAGAACCTGCTCGTTTCGCCCTATTCGGTATGGCTTCCTCTGGCGGCACTCGTAAACGGCAGCGATGAGGCGGCAAAAAAGGAGATGTTAAACGTCCTCGGCGCAGGAAAGCTGAGCGCAGAGGAGCTCAATCAGATGGCGGGCGCGCTGAATCTGTTACTGGCACAGGAGGACAAAAAGGCGATGTATCAGGAAGCGGGCGAAGCCTATGAGGGGCCGTTAAAAATTGCCAATGCCCTTTTTGTAAGCGAGAACGGCAAGGTAAACGAAGGCTTTGCGCGGCAGTTTGAAACGGTTTTTAGCGGAAAGCTGTTTGACGTGGACTTCATGGATCCTTCGGCGGCGGACGAGGTGAACGCATGGGCAAAGGAGCAGACAAACGGGGCGATCGACAAGGTGATCGATTCCTTTGATCCGGCGACGTCGGCGGCGATCGCCAACGCCCTGTATTTTTCCGATTCATGGGCGAAGCAGTTTGCAAAAGAAAATAATACGGACGGCATTTTTTACGGGACAAAGGGCGACGAGCGGGCGGTATTTATGAACCAGAAGCTCAAGCAGGCGTCCTATTACGAGGATGAGAAGATGCAGGCGGTCGTTCTGGATACGGTAAAGGGCGGCGAGATGATCCTCTGCCTGCCAAAGCCGGGCACTTCCCCGGAGGGCGCGCTGGAGAGCTTCGACGCCAAAAAGCTTGAAAAGATCGGGCGGGCGGACGAAAGGAGCGTGCAGCTTTCCCTGCCGAAATTTAAGCTGGAAAGCGAAAGCTTTTCGGTAAAGGAAGCGCTGGAGGCGCTGGGCGTGCCGCTGACCGATGAAAAAGCAGGGCATCTGATCGGACTGATGGAAGGCGAGGCGCTGTATCTGTCCGAGGCGGTGCAGAAGGCAATGGTGGAAGTAGACGAGGACGGGCTGACCGCCGCGGCAGTGACGGTAATGGGCATCGAGCGGATGGCACTTCTTCCGGAGACTGCCCCGGTGGAAATGGTATTCAACAGGCCGTTTGCCTTTGTGTTGACAGGCGACGCCGGGACGGCGGGACAGCAGGTGCTGTTTGCAGGCGTAGTCAACGAGCTGGGAACGGCGGATTAAACGATGTGCATCCGGGCAGCGTCCGGAAAATACGGGGAAACATGATTTTTGTAGGGCGGCGTACCGGCGGGTACGCCGCCTGTTTTGTACAGAAGCCGATTTTCTTTCGTTGACTTTCCCCATTTTCGATAATATAATTGTACTATCCGATTTTGTACAAAAATCTGTAATGAATAGAAAACGAGGCATAAGCAAATGAAAAAACTGGAAGAATATGTAAGAAGTATCCCGGATTTTCCGCAGGAGGGCATTATTTTCAGGGACGTGACGAGCGTGCTGGAGGATGCGGACGGAATGCGTCTGGCTGTCGATACGATGCAGGAGATGGTAAAGGATCTGGATTTTGACGTGATCGTGGGCGCGGAATCGAGAGGGTTTATTTTTGGGGCGCCGATCGCCTATAACGCGCATAAGCCGTTCGCGCTCATCCGCAAGAAGGGCAAGCTGCCCTGCGAGACGGTTTCGGAGGCGTACGAGCTGGAATACGGCACGGCGGAAATCGAGATCCACAAAAGCTCCATTCAGCCCGGTCAGAAGGTGCTGATCGTGGACGACCTGATCGCGACCGGCGGCACGACAAAGGCGATGATCCGCCTTGTGGAGCGTCTGGGCGGAGAGGTGGCAGGCATCCTGGTGCTGATCGAGCTGGCAGGCTTAAAGGGCAGAGAGGCAGTAAAAGGGTATCGTCTGGATGCGGCGATCACTTATCCGGGCAAATAATGAGCGAGTGATGTGGTAAAAGGTGTGCGCGTATGGGAATGACGGAAGAAAAAGGGAAACAATCGAATAAGACGGGACTTGTGCTGGACGATGGGCGGATCGAGAGCATTAAGGAATTTGTAAGCCCTGAGCAGCTTTATCAGGATCTGATCGAGCGGGTGCGCAAATATCATCCTTCCGATGATATTTCGATGATCGAAAAAGCGTATGGGATCGCCAGAAGCGCCCATGAAGGGCAGGTGCGCAAATCGGGCGAGCCATACATCATCCATCCGCTCTGCGTGGCAATCATCCTTGCGGATCTGGAGCTGGATAAGGAAACGATCGTGGCGGGACTTTTGCATGACGTTGTGGAAGATACCGTGATGACGACAGATGAAATCAGCAGTCAGTTCGGTCCGGATGTGGCTCTTTTAGTAGATGGGGTGACAAAGCTGCAGCATCTTCATCTGGCAGATAATTCCGGCAACAAGACGGAAGCCCAGCTGGAGATGCAGGCGGAGAATCTGCGCAAAATGTTCATGGCGATGGCAAAGGACATCCGCGTTATCATGATCAAGCTGGCGGACCGTCTCCACAACATGCGCACCCTAAAGCACATGCCCCATGAAAAGCAGATCCGCATCGCGCGGGAGACGATGGATATTTACGCGCCCATCGCGCAGCGTCTCGGTATTTCCAAGATCAAGGTCGAGTTGGATGACCTTTCGTTAAAATATCTGGAACCGGACGTTTATTATGATCTGGTCGATAAGATCGCCATGCGCAAAAGCGAGCGGGAAAAATATATCGCGAACATCGTGCAGGAGGTTTCCGACCATATCGGCAAGGCGGGGATTACGGCAAAGATCGACGGGCGCGTGAAGCATTTTTTCAGCATTTATAAGAAGATGAAAAATCAGAACAAGTCCATCGACCAGATTTACGATCTGTTTGCGGTGCGCATCATCGTGGATACCGTAAAGGACTGCTACGCGGCGCTGGGTGTGATCCATGAGATGTACAAACCGATCCCGGGACGGTTTAAGGATTATATCGCGATGCCCAAGGCAAATATGTATCAGTCGCTGCACACCACGCTGATCGGAAGCTCGGGGCAGCCCTTTGAGATCCAGATCCGGACCTTTGAGATGCACCGGGTAGCGGAATACGGTATCGCGGCGCACTGGAAATATAAAGAAGCCTCCGACGGCAAAAAGGTGGAAGCGCAGGAGGAGGAAAAGCTTGCGTGGCTGCGCCAGATCCTCGAATGGCAGCGGGAGATGTCCGACAACAAGGAATTCATGAGTATGCTGAAAAGCGATCTGGACCTGTTTTCGGACAGCGTGTACTGCTTTACCCCGACCGGGGACGTAAAGACGCTCCCGGCAGGCTCTACGCCGATCGATTTTGCCTACAGCATCCACACGGCGGTCGGGAACAAGATGATCGGCGCGCGGGTAAACGGCAAGCTTGTAACGATCGATTATGAGATCCAGAACGGCGACCGGGTGGAGGTTTTAACGTCCCAGAATTCCAAAGGCCCCAGCCGGGACTGGCTGAACGTGGTCAAGAGCACGCAGGCAAAAAATAAGATCAACCAGTGGTTTAAGCACGAGGTCAAGGAAGAGAACATCCTGAAAGGGAAGGATCTTTTCAACGCCTACTGCAAAGCGCGGGCGATCAATCTGGGCGAGATCATGAAGCCGGACTACCAGAACGCGGTCATGAAAAAATATGGCTTTATGGACTGGGACAGCGTCCTTGCGGCGATCGGGCACGGCGCGTTAAAGGAAGGCCAGATCGCGAACCGGATGCAGGAGCTTTATGAAAAGGATCATCCGAAGGTGATCTCCAACGAGGAAGTGCTGGCTGCCATTGCGGAAAACAGCGCGAAGCAGACGGCGCAGATGAAGCCCCGCAGCAAAAACGGCATCGTGGTCAAGGGGATCCATGACGTGGCGGTGCGTTTTTCCAAGTGCTGCTCCCCCGTTCCGGGAGACGAGATCGTGGGCTTTGTCACAAGGGGCAGGGGCATTTCCATCCACCGGACGGACTGCATCAACGTGCTCAATCTGCCGGAGATCGAGCGGGCGCGGCTGATCGAGGCGGAATGGGAGCAGCCGGATCAGGGCGCGCACGGCGAAAAATATGTGGCGGAGATCAATATTTTTGCCCATAACAGAAGCGGTCTTTTGGCGGACATCAGCAAAACCCTGACGGAGCGCAACATCGACATCCAGATGATGAACACGCGCACGAACAAGCAGGGCATCGCGACGCTGTCTACCGCCTTTGAGATCAGCAGCAGGGAAGAATTGAATCAGATCGTGGCGAAGCTGCGCAATATCGAAAGCGTGATCGACATCGAGCGCACGACGGGTTAAAAACCGTCCGCAGGAAACAGAGCCGGTCTGCATCGCATAAAAATCATCCGCAGGAAACAGATCTGATCTGTATCGCATAAAAACCGTCCGCAGGACAGGGAAAGGAAATCAGGATTTTAGTGGGAACAATCAAGATCGGGCGCATGACCATCGGCGTATGCGCCACAAACACTTATTTTTTATATCGGGAACAGGAAAAAGAGGCGGTCGTTTTCGACCCGGCGGACCGGGGAGGCGATATTTTTAAGGCGCTTTCCGAACAGGGGTTCCGGATCGCAGCGATCTGCCTGACGCACGGGCATTTCGACCATATTTGGGGTGCGGAGGAGCTGCGCACGCTTTCCGGCGCGAAGATTTATGCGCTGGACGCAGAAAAAACGGTGTGTCAGGATGCGTATGTGAACATTTCCGCGCAGATGAAAAGGAAATGCACGATCGAGCCGGACGAGTGGCTGACAGACGGGCAGGAGATCACGTTTGCAGGGATCTGCTTAAAGGTGATCGCGACGCCGGGGCATACGATGGGAAGCTGCTGCTTTTACTGCAAGGAAGCGGGGCTTTTGATTTCCGGCGACACGCTGTTTGAGGAATCCGTGGGGCGGACAGATTTCCCGACCGGAAGCATGGGCAAGCTTGTGCGTTCCGTCAAAGAGAAGCTTTTTGTGCTGCCGGAGGAAACGAAGGTGTATCCGGGGCACGGGGATATGACTACGATTGGAAGGGAGAAGCAGTACAATCCCTACTGCCAGTAAACTATGATCATTGTAACGTTAAATGAAGACCGTTATGCATATGACATCCATTCCCTCGTAAAGGCCTTCTATCCGGAACAGGATGTGAAGGTTTTTGCAGAGGGGACAAAGGAAGAACAAAGCGACGCCGGGATGCCGGCGTTTTTCGTGATTTTTAAAGAAGAAGAAATCTGCGCCGGAATCACAGGAAAGACACAAAAAACGATTCGTCTGGGCGCGCCGCAGGACAAGGGTGCGGTAAAAAATGACCTAAAGCAGCTTTTATACGGGATCCTTTCCGAAGAAACGGGGAAAACGCTGCCCTGGGGGACGCTGACGGGCATCCGCCCGACGCGGCTTGCAATGCAGCTGCTGGAGCAGGGAAAAACGGCGGAAGAAGCGGACGCATATATGCGCAGCACCTATCTTTGCTCAAAAGAAAAGACGGAGCTGGCGATCGACATCGCAAAGCGCGAGCAGAAAATCCTTGCAGACATCCATTATGAGGAGGGCTACAGCCTTTATGTGGGGATCCCGTTCTGCCCCACAACCTGTCTGTACTGCTCCTTTACCTCGTTTCCGATCCGTGCGTGGAAGGACAAGGTAGACGCCTATCTTTCCGCGGTGGAAAAGGAAATTGATTTTGTAAAGGAAGCCTGCGCCGATAAGGTGCTGGACAGCGTTTACATCGGCGGGGGCACGCCGACAACGCTGGAGCCGGACGAGCTGGACCGCCTTTTTGCGAAGCTGAAGGGCACGCTGGACTGGTCGCAGGTAAAGGAGTTTACGGTAGAGGCGGGGCGCGCGGACAGCATTACGGCGGAAAAGCTGCGCGTCATGAAAAAATGGGGCGTGACGCGTATTTCCGTCAATCCCCAGACGATGAAGCAGGAAACGCTGGACGTGATCGGCAGAAGGCATACGGTAGAGCAGACGGTGGAGGCATTTTGGACGGCGCGCAGGGAAGGCTTTGACAACATCAACATGGATCTGATCCTGGGGCTTCCCGGAGAGACAAAAAACGATGTGGCAGAAACGATGCGCCGGGTAAAGGAGCTTGCGCCGGACAGCCTGACCGTCCATTCGCTGGCGATCAAGCGGGCGTCCCGGTTAAGCCAGTGGATCCTCGAAAACGGCATGGATACGCTGCACAACACGGACGAGACGATGCAGATCGCCGCCCTTGGTGCGCGGGAGCTGGGGATGGAGCCGTATTATTTGTACCGCCAGAAAAACATGTCCGGCAATTTTGAAAACGTGGGCTATGCAAAGCCCGGCAAGGCGGGCATTTACAACATCCTCATTATGGAGGAAAAGCAGTCGATCCTTGCGCTGGGCGCGGGGACGATCTCCAAGGCGGTCTATCCGGACGGGCGCATCGAGCGCTGCGACAATGTAAAGGACGTGGATCTTTATATCGAAAAGATCGACGAGATGATCGAGCGCAAGCGGAAGCTTCTGGGACTGGCGTGATAAGGGCGCAGCGGCGTCCGGTCGCAAAATCGCATTTTGTCTTGTAAAATCAAAAAAAATAGTTTAGAATCGGAAAAAGATAGAACATGAGAAAAGGAGACTGGTGAGGATGGCATTGAATAAGAAGCCTGTTACGGGGATGAAGGATATTCTGCCTGCGGAAATGCAGCTTCGGGATTACTGCATCAGCGTGATCAAGGAAACCTACGGCAAGTTCGGCTTTACGTCCATCGAAACCCCCTGCGTGGAAACAATCGGGAACTTAAACAGCAAGCAGGGCGGCGAGAACGAAAAGCTGATTTTCAAAATTTTAAAAAGAGGCGAGAAGCTGAATCTGGAGGAAGCGAAGGAGGAAGCAGATCTGGTGGACGGCGGCCTGCGCTACGACCTGACCGTGCCGCTCGTGCGTTTTTATTCCAACCATGCAAACGAACTGCCGTCTCCTTTTAAAGCGCTGCAGATCGGCAACGTGTGGAGGGCGGACAGACCCCAGAGAGGCCGTTACCGTCAGTTCATGCAGTGCGACATCGACATTCTGGGCGAGCCGTCCAACTTAGCCGAGATCGAGCTGATTTTGGCGACGACGACGACCCTTGGAAGGCTGGGTTTTCGGGATTTTGTGATCCGGATCAACGAACGCCGCATTTTAAAGGCAATGGCTGCCTACAGCGGTTTTGCGGAAGCGGATTTTGATACGGTGTTCATTATTCTGGACAAAATGGACAAGATCGGTGAGGACGGCGTTGTAGGCGAGCTTGTAAAGAGCGGCTTTGCAGAGGAATCCGCTTTGAAATATATGGCGCTTTTTAAAGAGCTGGAAGAAAACGGCGGCAGCGTGGAATGGCTGGCAGATACGCTTAAAGATCATCTGGAGCCCGACGTGGCAAAGAGCCTGTCGGAGATCATCGAAAGCGTGCGCGCGACAAAATCCTCCGATTTTGAGATCGTATTCGATCCGACGCTGGTGCGCGGCATGTCCTATTATACGGGGACGATCTTTGAAATTTCCATTCCGCAGTTTGGCGGAAGCTGCGGGGGCGGAGGCCGCTACGATAAGATGGTGGGACGCTTTACCGGCAAGGATGTGCCCGCCTGCGGCTTTTCCATCGGTTTTGAGCGGATCATCCTTTTGATGATGGAAAACGGCTTCCAGATCCCGGATCAGCCCAAAAAGACCGCATACTTAATCGAAAAGGGCGTGTCCGGCGACCGTCTCTGCGAGGTGATCGCGCAGGCGCAGGAGGCGAGAAAAGACGGCTCCCAGGTGCTGGTTGCCCGGATGAATAAAAACAAAAAGTTCCAGAAGGAACAGCTGACACAGGAAGGCTATACGGATTTTGTGGAGTTTTACAAAAATCCGATAGAAAGATAAAAGGAGAAGTGACATGGCAGAGACAATGAAGGGCTTAAAAAGAACCTGCCGCTGTAGCGAGCTGTCCGGCGCAAACGTCGGGCAGACCGTGACCGTGATGGGCTGGGTTGCAAAGCAGAGAAATAAAGGCGGCATTATTTTCGTGGATCTGCGCGACCGTTCCGGGCTGCTTCAGATCATTTTTGAAGAGTCGGACTGCGGCGCGGAAAATTTTGCAAAGGCGGAGAAGCTGCGCAGCGAGTTTGTTGTGGCGGTTGTGGGACGCGTGGAGAAGCGTTCCGGCGCGGTCAATGAAAACCTTGCGACGGGCGACATCGAGATCCGCGCAGAGCAGGTGCGCATCCTGTCCGAAGCGCAGACCCCTCCGTTCCCGATCGAGGCAAACTCCAAGACAAAAGAGGACATCCGCTTAAAATACCGCTATCTGGATTTAAGACGGCCCGACTTACAGGAGAAGATCATTTTAAGAAGCAAAATCTGCGCGGCGTTCCGCCGGTTTTTGACGGAAGAGGGCTTTTTGGAGATCGAAACCCCGATCCTGTGCAAGTCCACGCCGGAGGGCGCAAGGGACTATCTGGTTCCCAGCCGCGTGCATCCGGGCAATTTTTATGCGCTGCCCCAGTCCCCGCAGCTGTTTAAGCAGCTTTTGATGTGCTCCGGTTACGACCGCTATTTCCAGATCGCAAAGTGCTTCCGCGACGAGGATCTGCGCGCAGACCGTCAGCCGGAATTTACGCAGGTGGATATGGAGCTTTCCTTTGTGGATATGGACGATGTGATGGACGTCAACGAAAGACTGATCTCTTATGTGTGCAAGGAGGCGATCGGTCTGGACATCCCGCTGCCGCTTCCCAGAATGAAATGGATCGACGCGATGAACCGCTACGGCTCTGACAAGCCGGATACCCGTTTTGGCATGGAGCTGGTTGACGTTTCCGAAACTGTTGCAGGCTGCGGCTTTGGCGTATTTACCTCCGCACTGGAAAACGGCGGCTCCGTCCGCGGCCTGAACGTAAAGGGACAGGCGGCGATGCCCAGAAAGAAGATCGACGCCCTTGTGGATTTTGCAAAGGGCTACGGCGCAAAGGGGCTTGCTTACCTGTGCGTGCAGGAGGACGGCTCCTACAAATCCTCTTTCGCCAAATTCATGACAGAAGAGCAGCTTGCCGCCCTCGTAGAAAAGATGGACGGACAGCCCGGCGACCTGCTGTTGTTTGCGGCGGATAAAAACAATATCGTATGGAGCGTTCTGGGTGCGCTGCGTATCGAGCTGGGCGAGCAGATGGGCCTGATCGACCACAGCAAATTCAATTTCCTCTGGGTCGTTGAATTCCCGCAGTTTGAGTACAGCGAGGAAGAGGACCGTTATGTTGCCATGCACCATCCGTTCACGATGCCGATGGAGGAGGATCTTCCCCTTCTTGAGACAGACCCGGGCAAGGTGCGCGCAAAGGCTTACGACATCGTATTAAACGGCGTTGAGTTAGGCGGCGGCAGCGTCCGTATTTTTCAGGATGACGTTCAGGAGCGCATGTTTGCGGCGCTGGGCTTTACAAAGGAGCGCGCGCAGGAGCAGTTCGGCTTCCTTCTGGATGCGTTCAAATACGGCGTTCCCCCGCACGCGGGACTGGCGTACGGTCTCGACCGTCTGTGCATGCTTTTGACCGGCGCAGACAGCATCCGCGAGGTGATCGCATTCCCGAAGGTAAAGGACGCGTCCTGCCTGATGACGCAGGCTCCCAACGTGGTGGACGAAAAGCAGCTGGAGGAGCTTGGAATCGAGATTTCCGAAACAAACGAGCAGGAATAAACCGCGCTTTGCCAAAAAGATTTAATAAAAATTAAGATTTTCATTAAAAAAGAAATCGTTTCCGATGTTATGCTGATCGTAAGAGCAAAATGACGGGAGCGATTTTTTTTATGAGGCGGGAACAACCAAAGAGGATACAGGAAAACGAACTGGACATATTGTGGACGGAAAAGAAGCCAGACCCTCAAAGAAACCGGGCGCGGGCGGCAGCGCGCCGCCGGAAACGGCGCAGGCAGCGGCGCATCCGCCTTGCAGTGTGCGCGTTTCTGGCAGTCCTGTGCGCAGCCGGGCTTACAGCAGGCGTCTGGAAGCTGACAGGGCTGATATGGGGACGGGCAGGAGGAGAAACGGCGGCGATGCGGCAGGAGGAGAGGCTGATCCGGCACAATGACTCGGAAAAGCCCGAGATCGTGCAGGATTTTCTGACACCGAATGAATTTTCAAGGCCGCAGGAGGTGCTTCCCGAGGTGACGGAGCTGTTTGTCCACTATACGGCAAATCCCGGCACGAGCGCGCAGCAGAACAGAAGCTATTTTGAAAATCTGGGAATCACCGGGGAAACGTCCGCGTCGGCGCATTTTGTGATCGGCTATGACGGGACGATCATCCAGTGCCTGCCGCTGACGGAGATCGGCTATGCGGTAAAGGAGCACAACTACAATTCCATTTCCATCGAATGCTGTTATCTGGATGAGGACGGGAAATTTACCGACGAGACCTACGACGCGCTCATCTCCCTGCTGGGGTGGCTGATGCGGGAATACGATCTGGGCATATCGGACGTAAAGCGCCATTATGACGCGGGCGGCAAGCCCTGCCCGCTGTATTATACGGAGCACCCGGAGGAGTGGGAGCGGCTGAAGGAGGATCTGGAAGCGTATATTATGAAATAAAAATTCCAATAACGGGTTTCGCAGAAAAAAAGTTTGTGCTAAAATAAGACCGCGCAAAGCAGGGGGCTTTCGGAGAGCTTTTCCTGCGGTGCAGTCTGATAAAAATGCCGCTGTGCGGCGGAAAGAGGTTAAAAATGAGCATCAGAATCGGAATTTTAGGATATGGGAACCTTGGCAGAGGCGTGGAGAGCGCCATCGCGCATAACGCAGATATGGAGCTTGTGGCGGTATTTACGAGACGCAGCCCGGAGAGCCTTACGATCCGCACAAAAGGGGCAAGGGTGCTGGCGGCGGACGCATTAAAAGAAATGCAGGATGAGATCGACGTGCTGGTTCTGTGCGGCGGCAGCGCTACGGATCTGCCGGTCCAGACACCGGAATACGCTTCCCTGTACAATGTGGTGGACAGCTTTGACACGCATGCAAGGATCCCGGAGCATTTTGCAAATGTGGACGCAGCAGCGAAGGCTGCCGGGAAAGTGGCGGTGATCTCCTGCGGCTGGGATCCGGGCATGTTTTCCTTAAACCGCCTGTACGCAAACTGCGTGCTGCCGGACGGCGCTGATTATACCTTCTGGGGCAAGGGCGTAAGCCAGGGGCATTCGGATGCAGTGCGCCGGATCAAGGGCGTAAAGGACGCGAGACAGTATACGATTCCCGTCCCGGAGGCGCTGGAGGAAGTCAGAAGCGGCAAAAATCCGGAGCTGACCACGAGGCAGAAGCATACGAGAGAGTGCTTTGTGGTGGCAGAGGAGGGCGCAGATCTTGCCGGAATCGAAAATGAGATCAAGACGATGCCCAACTATTTTGCAGATTATGATACGACGGTGCACTTTATTACCGAGGAAGAGATGAAGCGCGACCACAGCGGGCTTCCCCACGGCGGCTGCGTGATCCGCACGGGCACGACCGGCATGGACAACGAGCATAAGCATGTGATCGAGTACAGCTTAAAGCTGGATTCCAACCCGGAGTTTACCGGCTCTGTCATCGCAGCGTACGCGCGCGCGGCATACCGGATGAACAAGGAAGGGATGACAGGCTGCAAGACCGTATTTGACGTGGCTCCCGTATACCTTTCGGCAAAGAGCCCGGAGGAGCTTTACGCGCATCTGCTGTAAAAAGCGTGCGCTTTGGCTGCCGTAAGAAACAGATTACCGCAGGAAACGGAGCTGCTGTAAAAAAGGGCGCCGTCAGGAAACGGGCCGCTGACAGGCATGGCGGGAAGGGGGACTTTTGAATGGACAAAAGAAGAAAAAGGCGGGCGCGCAGGCAGAGGGAACTGCTGTATGTGCTTATACCTGCGGCAGTTCTGGCAGCGGCGGTCATTGCGCTGGCAGCAGCGCTGCTGATCAAAAACAGCAAAGAAACGCCGGCAGGCGCAGCAGTACAGACGGCGGAAGGGACGGACCGGGACGGGCAGACAGAAGCTGCAAAGCAGGGCGATGCTTCGGAGGATGCAGACAGTACGGAGACGGCAGAGACTTCGGAGAGCCAGAACAGCGGGGATGCGCAGGAAGCGCCGGTGCAGAATATGGCGGCGGAAGTGGGCAGCATGGACGATGAAGAGGATCCGCAGGCTTCTTCCAATATGGAGGGAGGAAGCCAGACCGGCGCGGCGGTGGACGTGAGCAAAGTAGCGGCTTCCGAAAACGAGACGGCGGAGGCGACGCTCGGCATCGACGTATCCAAATATCAGGGGACGATCGACTGGGAGCAGGTAGCGGCTTCCGGCGTGGATTTTGCGATGATCCGGGTCGGATACCGTGCAAAATCCACGGGGATCTTATATGAAGATCCGGGCGCGCGCTACAATTTGCAGGAGGCGAATGCCAACGGCATCCAGACGGGGGCGTATTTTTTCTCGTCTGCGGTAACGCAGGAGGAGGCAAGGGAAGAGGCAGAATGGGTGGCGAGCTTTATCGCCAAGTATAAGATCACCTATCCGGTTGCCTACAACTGTGAGGATTTCCAGTCTCCGGACAGCAGGCAGAACGGGCTTTCGGCAGAGGAGCGGACGCAGATCGCCTGCGCGTTTCTGGACACGATCGCGGCAAAGGGCTATACGCCGATGTTTTATGCTTCCCGCAATGAGATGGAGCAAAATGCCCAGTGGAATATGGATACATTGGGAAGCCGCTACAAGGTGTGGGTTTCCCAGTATCCCGAAAAGCCCTTCCCGGAAACGCCAAAATCCAGTTACAGCGGGGCGCATGAGATGTGGCAGTATACGAGCAAGGGACAGGTGGCGGGCATCCGCGGAAACGTGGATGTAAACGTGGCGTATTTCGGATACAGTCAGGAGGCGGAGGCAAAGGACAAAAATCCGGCGCAGATCGTGGAGGCAAACCCGGAGGTGGGCATGCGCTTTACGGAAGTGGATGAAACGGTTACCGCAAAGGATGCGACGAATCTGCGGAATCTGCCGACGACGGAAGGCAGTACGGTCGTTTATCAGCTCAAAAACGGCGAAACGGTACAGCGGACAGGCGTTGGCTCAAACGGCTGGGACAGGGTCATTTATAACGGGCAGCGGCTGTATGCGGTGCACAGCTTTTTGACGACGGATCTGGATGCGCAAAAACCGGCGGAGCCCAAACAGCCATCGGACAGCCAGCCGTCCGATGGCACCGGGGAAAACGGGACAGGCGGCACGGGGCAGGATACAGCGTCCGGCGCGCAGACGAGCCAGGCAGGCGGACTGACCTTTCAGGCGGTCAATGAAGCGGTAACTGCGCGGGATAAGGTCAACCTGCGGGATCAGCCCAGCACGGAAACGGGTAAGATCGTCGGGACGCTCCGCTACGGCGAGGCGGTGGTGCGGACCGGCATCAGCGGTTCCACGGATACGGGATGGTCGAGGCTGGAAGTAAACGGTCAGGTCGTATATGCGTCCTCCCGCCTTCTGGCAACGAGCATGGATTACAAAGAAAAGGAAAAGCCCACGCCGGAAAATCCCGAGGCGGGCATGCGCTTTGTGGCAGCGTCGGGCACGGTAAAGGCAAAGAGCGGAGAGACAAATCTGCGGACGCTTCCGACGACGAACGAGCCTTCTGCGGTAGTGGCACAGCTGACCGGGGACACGACGGCGCAGCGGATCGCGGTGGATCCAGACAAGGGCTGGACGAAGCTGTCCTATAACGGACAGACCGTGTATGCGGTAAGCAGCTACCTGACGGTGACGGAATGAACGCGATGGAAAAAAACGCAGCAAAAAAGGCTGTGACAGAAAAGACCGCGGCAAAAAGGATCACGGTGTATGTGGCGGATATACGGCCGCTTTATGAAGAAAGGCTGCTGGAAAAAGCCTATGCGCTGGCAGATCCCGCGCGGCGGCAGAAGGCGGACGGATGCGCTTCGTTAAGGCGGCGTGCAGAATGTCTGGCGGCAGGGCTTTTGGCGGATGAGGCAAAGCGGCGGCACGGCTACGGGGGCTGTCCCATCTGCTTTACGGAAAGCGGGCAGCCCTATCTGGACGTTCCTCCCGGACAAAAAAAGGCGTGGATCAGTATTTCCCATTCGGGGGACTATGCGGCGTGCGCCATCGGAACCTGCCCGGTTGGCGTGGATCTTCAAAAAAAGGTTCCCCTCCGGGACAGGATCGGGACGCGCTTTTTTGCGCCCGGCGAAAGACAGGATACGCAGGATGCGCTGGATCAGGAGGATTTCCTGCGCCGTTTTACGGCAAAGGAAGGCTATATGAAGCTGACCGGGGCAGGAATGGCGCTGGGATTTCGCCGGCTTTTTGTAAATCTGGATGAAAGGATCGTATTTGAGACAGAACATCCGGAGAAAAAGGCGCGGTTTCTGGAATGCTGCGCGCCGGCAGGGTATTTTTTGACGGTGTGCTTTGCGCCCGGAGAGCAGGGCGGAATGTTTCCCCTCCTTTAAGAATATAGATAGGCATGGAATGGAAGGAGGGACAACAGATGGAGATGGAAAATCCAAGGCAGGGGCGCTGCCCGTCGGCGGCGCTTGTTCTGGCAAAATGTTTACTGGCAGCGTATCTGGCAACAGGGGGCTGCCTTCTTTTGCTTGCGCTTTTATTGTACCGGCTCCAGCTTTCGGAAGCGGCGGTCAATATCGGCGTCATTCTCATTTATGCGCTGGTCTGTTTTCTGGGCGGCATTCTTGCCGGAAAAGCCATGGGGGAGCGGCGCTTTTTCTGGGGATTTCTGGAAGGGGCGCTCTATTTTGGCGTGCTGGCGCTGCTGACTTTATTAGTCAATCACGGCTTTCGGGATGTGGGCAACCATTTTTTTACGACGCTTATGATCTGCGCGGGCAGCGGGATGCTGGGCGGAATGGTAAGCTGAAGGGGCGGCGCGCCCTGCCCGGCGGCATTTTGGCGTTTCATGCGCAATAAATGTCCTTTCATGCGCAATAAGTGTCGTTTCATGCAGAAAAGATTGACGCGGGGGGGGGTAAATATATAATAAAATAAGCGGAACGGAAAGTACGCAGCAAAAGAGAATGCCGCCTGACGGAAGGGGGAAACCTTCCGGAAAGGCAGGATGAGGAGGGGACATGAAGAAGAAAAAAACGGGGGAGAAGCCCGCAAAAAAGTCCGGGAAAACCCTTGGGAAAACCTCCGGAATGTGGGGAAACTTTGTATTCTGGACAAAACGGATCTGGGATAAGTCGCCGCTTTTTGTATGCCTGTATGCGGCAGAGATCCCGGTCTGGGTGGGGATCTACCTGCTGGATGCGTATTTGCCGTCGGTTCTGGTAGCGGACGTGACAGCGGGAAAAAGCGTCGGGGCGGTGGCAGGGCGGCTGCTTATCGTGGGCGGGATGCTGGCGGCATTCCATGTGGCGCAGGACTGGCTTCAAAAGACAGAGGAGCTAAAGAGCAGCCGGATCAGGAGGGCGAATGCGGAGGAACTGATCGGGGCTGCCATGGACGCGGAATACAAAAAGATCGAGACGCCGGATTTTCAGAATGAATTTATGAAGCTGCAGCAGATGCATCTGTGGTCGGGGACTTATACGGATGATTTCCTGCGCATGGCGGGGCGCGTGGTGATGGCGCTGATCAGTCTGGTTTTGTTTTCCGGGATGCTTTCGGGGCTGTCGCCGTGGATCATGGTGCTGATCGTTCTGAGCGCGCTGTTTGCCTATGCGGTTGGCGTTTATGGAAAGCGCTGGGAAAGCAGGCACTGGCATACGTGGTGGGAGCTGGATTTAAAGATGGAATATCTGGGGCGAAATTTAAGCTCCTATGAAGCGGCGAAGGACGTGCATCTTTATAATATGGCGCCGTGGCTGAAAAAGCGCTATGACAAAGAATTAAAGCAGCGTCTTCGTTATACGGTCAGAATGCAGGCGAATTATTACATGATGGGCGCCGCCCATGCGGCAGCGTTTGCCTTATGCCAGGGCGTTTCGTGGCTGTATCTGGTTTTTTGCGTGACAGAGGGCAGGATCGATGCGGCGCAGTTTGTTTTGTATGCGGGGATCACGGTGCGTTTTATGGACATGGTAAACTGCGTGATTTATAACCTCAGGAATTTCCACGAAAAGGCGCTGTATGTGGAAGAGCAGAGGAAGCTGGAGGCTCTTTTGGAAAAAGAGGATGAGAGCGGGAAGGAGGAGCTGACGCTTGCCGCAAAAGAGGGGCAGGCGTCCGTTCTTCCCGTGATCGAGTTTCGGAATGTGGGCTTTTGCTACGAGGGAAGCGATGCGCCCGTGCTGCAGGGGATAAACCTGACGCTTCATCCCGGCGAAAATCTGGCGCTGGTCGGCTTAAACGGCGCGGGAAAGACGACGTTTATCAAGCTTTTGTGCGGGTTTTACGATCCGACGGAAGGGGAGATCCTGATCAATGGCACGGACAGGAGACGCTATACGAGGGCGTCGTGGTTTCGGTGTTTTTCCGGCGTATTTCAGGAAACGGGATTTTTCCCCATGTCCCTGCGGGAAAATATCGCGCCCGGAGAAAAAATTGATGAGGCGCGCTTACAGGAGTGCCTGCGGATCGCGGGGATGGAAGAAAAGCTTGCATCGCTTCCGGCAGGGGAGGACACGCTGTTTGGCGCGGGCATTTTAAACGGGGCGGCGGATTTTTCCGGCGGGGAGATCCAGAAGCTGATGCTGGCGCGCGCCCTTTATAAAAGGGCGGCAATCCTCGTGCTGGACGAGCCGACCGCGGCGCTTGACCCGATCGCGGAAAGCGGGATGTATGAAAAATATCACGAGCTGTCGGCGGGCAAGACGACGGTATTCATATCTCACCGTCTGGCGAGCACGCGCTTTTGCGACCGGATCCTTTTGCTGGAAGAGGGGCGGATCACCGAAGAGGGCACCCACGGGGAGCTTTTGAAAAGGAACGGGAAATATGCGCAGATGTACCGCGTGCAGAGCAAGTATTATGAGCAGGCAGAAGCCGGTCTGGAAGGGGAGGTGGTACTGTGAAGCAGAAATGGAAGACCTTTGCGCGCGCGATGGGGTTTGTGCGAAAAGACGTGCCGGGCATCTGGACGATGACCCTTGTGACGGCGGCAGGGGAGGCGGTTTATCCGTATATTTATATTTTCTTTTCTGCCCGGATCCTGTCAGAGCTGGTAAGCCCGGACAGAAGCCTTGGGCAGCTTGTGTTTCTGACGGTGCTTTTCGGGGGATGTCAGCTTTTGGGCGATCTGCTTTTGTCGCTGTGCGAGCAGTTTTTAAATGTCCAGCAGTATATCCTGATGCAGCATCTGGATGAAACGGTGGCGGATAAGGCGTGGCGGATGGATTACAGCATGCTGTGTGACCCGGACATCCACGGAAAGCAGAAAACGATCGCAAACTGGCAGTTCGATCACGGCATGGTGGCGATGATGACGCAGTTTACGAAGCTGCTTGGAAGCATTATGACGATCGGGATCTCCCTGGCGGTAACAGCAGAATTTTTTGTAGCGCGGGCAAAGGGCGTCGGGCGTCTGCCGGCATTTTTAAACCACTGGTCGTTTCCGGTCCTGTTTGGGGCGCTGTTTGCGCTGTCCTGCGCCTATGGGATCCGGTCGGCGTTTCGGACGCAGAAGATGGAGTATCAGCTTACCCGCGACAGAGAGCCTTATCTGAATGAAACAAACGAGCTGGTGCGCACCTGCTTTGCCGAATACCGGCGGGGCAAGGACATCCGGACGTTCGGGCTGCAAAACAGGCTTCTGGGGCATTTTAAGGAGGCGGGAAGCAGGATGACTGCGCTGCAGGAAGAGACGAAGGCGCGCTGCCGCAGCCTTTCGGTAAGATCCGTATTCTGGGCGCGGCTGTTCCATCTGTCCGTTTATCTGTTTGTGGGCTTAAAGGCGGTGTGCAGCGCGTTTGACGTGGGAAACCTGTTGAAATATGTGCAGAGCGTATCCCAGTTTGGCGACGGCGTTTCGGGGCTGGTGCAGACGGTGCGGGAGATGGCGCAGAACGTCCAGTATATGGAGGATTATTTTTCCTATCAGGATATGCCGAACCGGACGGAGGGCGCAGCGCTTCCCGTGACGGAACAGATCCGGGAAAATTATGTGTTTGAATTTAAGCATGTGACCTTTACCTATCCGGGAGCGGATGCGCCCAGCCTGCAGGATGTGAGCTGCCGCTTTGGAAAGGGCGAAAAGATCGCGGCGGTGGGGCGCAACGGCTCCGGGAAATCTACGTTTATCAAGCTTTTGTGCAGGCTTTACGACCCGCAGGAGGGAGAGATTTTGTTAAACGGCACGGACATCCGGCAGTACCGTTACGACGAATATCTGGCGCTGTTTTCGGCGGTATTTCAGGATTACCGGATCTTTGCCTTTGAGCTGGGGGAAAATGTGGCGGCAGAGAGCGACTATCCGGAACAAAAGGCGGTACAGGCGCTGGAAAACGCAGGCTTTGGGGAACGGCTGAGCACCTTGAAGGACGGGCTGCATACCCAGCTTTTCAAAAACTTTTCCGACGATGGGGTGGAGCTGTCCGGCGGCGAAAGCCAGAAGGTGGCGATCGCCCGGTGTTTGTATAAGGACGCGCCCTTTGCGGTGATGGACGAGCCGACGGCGGCGCTGGATCCGGTGGCGGAGGCGGACATTTACCAGCGGATGAACCGCTTTATCGAAAACAAAGGGGCGATCTATATTTTCCACCGGCTGTCCAGCTGCCGGTTCTGCGACCGGATCTTTGTATTTGAGGGCGGAAGGCTGCGGGAGCAGGGCACGCACGAAGGGCTTCTTTTGGCGGACGGGCTTTACCGCAGGCTGTGGAACGCACAGGCGCAGTATTACCGGACGGACGCTTTGTGACGCGCTGTAACGGACTTTTTGAAAAAACTCTTTTCCTCGGGATATTTCTGTGTTATAATGAATCAAGTTATGAAAAGACGGCTCCAATGCAGAGCCTGACACATAAGGAGGCTATGTGAGATGAAGCACATCAAAACATTAACAACAAGAAACCTGAAGGAATCCATGAAGAAGGGCGGCTGCGGCGAGTGCCAGACATCCTGCCAGTCCGCATGCAAGACGTCCTGCACGGTTGGCAACCAGAGCTGCGAGAAGATGAAATAATTCAGACGCAGAAGCGACCGGATATAAGCAGCGAGTGACATCGCTGCTTATTATGCGTTCAGGGGATAAGCTACCGCCGGCAATATCTGCGCGGCGGGCAATATTTTTTACGGAAAGGAAAAGTTTCAGTGATACATCAGTATAAAAACAACGGCTATAACATTGTGATGGATGTCAACAGCGGCAGCGTGCATGTGGTGGACGACGTCGTTTATGACGTGATCCCGCTGGCAGAGCAGCTTGTGACGGGAGGCGTCCGGGATGTGGATACCGTGACTGCGGCTGTAGAGGCGTGCCAGAAGCTTTCTTACCCCCACGAGGAGGTCAGGGAAGCCGTAGAGGAGATCCTGCAGCTTGCGCAGGACAACGTATTGTTTACGGAAGATATTTATGAGAAGTATATCGGCGATTTTAAGGAGAGGGAGACGGTTGTGAAGGCGCTCTGCCTGCACATTGCCCACGACTGCAACCTCGCCTGCCAGTACTGCTTTGCGGAGGAAGGGGAGTACCACGGCAGAAGGGCGCTGATGAGCTTTGAGGTAGGCAAAAAGGCGCTGGACTTCCTTGTGGCAAATTCCGGCAGCCGCGTGAATCTGGAAGTGGACTTTTTCGGCGGCGAGCCGCTGATGAACTGGGAAGTGGTCAAGCAGCTTGTGGCGTACGGCAGAAGCCTGGAGGAACCCCATCATAAGAAATTCCGCTTTACGCTGACGACAAACGGCGTTTTGTTAAACGACGAGATCATGGAATTTTTGAACCGCGAGATGAGCAACGTGGTATTGAGCATCGACGGACGCAAAGAGGTGCATGACCGGATGCGCCCGTTCCGCGGCGGGCAGGGCAGCTACGACCTGATCGTGCCCAAATTCCAGAAGCTGGCAGAGAGCCGGGGACAGGACAACTACTATGTGCGCGGTACGTTTACGCACAACAATCTGGATTTTGCAGAGGACGTGCTGCATCTGGCGGATCTGGGCTTTGAGCAGATTTCCGTGGAGCCGGTCGTGACAGACCCGAAGGAGCCCTATGCGCTGCAGCCGGAGGACATCCCACAGCTTCTGGAAGAGTATGACAGGCTGGCGGCAGAGCTGATCAAGCGGCACAAAGAAGGAAGGGGCGTGAACTTCTTCCACTTTATGATCGATTTAAGCGGCGGTCCCTGTGTGGCAAAGCGGCTTTCCGGCTGCGGTTCGGGCACGGAATATCTGGCGGTAACCCCGTGGGGCGATTTCTATCCCTGCCATCAGTTTGTGGGACAGGAAGCGTTTCTGATGGGGAACGTGGACGAGGGTATCGTGCGCAAAGACATTGTGGATGAATTCAAATGCTGCAACGTCTATGCGAAGGAAAAATGCCGGAACTGCTTTGCCAAGTTTTACTGCAGCGGCGGCTGCGCAGCCAACTCCTATAACTGCCACGGAAAGATCGACGACGTTTACGAGCTGGGATGTGAACTGCAGAAGAAGCGCGTGGAATGCGCGATCATGATAAAAGCGGCGCTTGCCGACGAAGAAGAATAAGGAGTGGCAAAAAAATGACCAAGAAGAAAGGAATCATCACGCTGGCAGGCATGATCCTTGCGCTGATCGCAGGCGCTTATGTGGCGGTGTTCGGATTGGACGCCGGAAAAAGAGGCTCTGCGGCAAACATCAAGCAGGGGCTGGATCTTGCGGGCGGCGTGAGCATCACCTACGAGGTAGTGGGCGAGGAGGAACCGAGCGCAGAGGATATGGCGGACACCATATACAAGCTGCAGAAGCGTGTGGAAAACTATTCCACCGAGGCGCAGGTGTATCAGGAGGGAACCGACCGCATCAACATCGAGATCCCCGGCGTGACGGACGCCAATGCGATCTTGGAGGAGCTGGGAAAGCCCGGATCCTTGGTATTTCTGGATAAGGACGGGAATGAGGTTTTGACCGGCACGGATGTATCCGACGCGCAGGCAGGCTATCAGAACAACAGCATGGGCAATCAGGAGCCGGTTGTTTCCCTGACGATGACGGAGGAGGGCACGAAGAAATTCGCGGAAGCGACAAAGGCTGCCTATCCGAACAATGACATTATTTTTATCGTATACGACAATCAGGTGATCAGCGCGCCTGCGGTACAGGCGGAGATCACCGACGGCAGGGCTGTGATCAACGGCATGGCTTCTTTTGAGGAGGCGGAAAAGCTGGCTTCCACGATCCGCATCGGCGGTCTGAAGCTGGAGCTGGAGGAGCTTCGTTCCAACGTGGTAGGGGCGCAGCTTGGCTCCGCAGCGATCAAAACGAGCCTGATCGCGGGCGCGATCGGTCTGGGTCTGGTTATTATTTTCATGATCGCAGTGTACTGGATCCCCGGGCTTGCAAGCTCGATCGCACTGTGTATTTACACGGTGCTGATGGTCCTTTTGTTAAACGGCTTTGACATTACGCTGACGCTGCCGGGCATCGCCGGCATCATCCTTTCCATCGGTATGGCGGTGGATGCGAACGTAATTATTTTTGCCCGGATCCGGGAAGAGATCGCAACCGGAAAGACGGTAAAATCTTCGATGAAGATTGGCTTCCAGAAGGCGCTGTCTGCGATCATCGACGGCAACGTGACGACGCTGATCGCGGCTGCGGTGCTGTATTTTATGGGAACCGGAACGGTCAAGGGCTTTGCGCAGACGCTGGCGCTTGGTATTGCGGTATCCATGTTTACGGCGCTGTTTGTGACGCGCATGATCCTGAACGCTTTTTATGCGGCAGGCTTAAAGGACGAGAAGTTCTACGGCAGGGCAAAGGAGCATAAGAGCATTGATTTCCTCGGGAAAAAGGGGCTGTTCTTTGCGCTTTCCGCAGTGGTGATCATCGGCGGCTTTGCTGCCATGGGCATTTATTCCTCCAAAACGGGCAATGCTTTAAATTACAGCCTTGAATTTAAAGGCGGCACGTCCACGAACGTGACCTTTAACGAGGATATGAGCATCGAGGAGCTGGATGAAAAGGTCGTTCCCAAGATCGAAGAGATCAGCAAGGACGCCAACGTCCAGACCCAGAAGGTGCAGGGAACCAATCAGGTCATCTTTAAGACTGTGACGATGGAAGTGGAGCAGAGGGATGAGCTGAGCAGCTGGCTGGAAGAGGAGTTTGAGGTAGATCCCGATACGATCACGACAGAGACGATCAGCTCGACGATCAGCTCTGAAATGCGCGCGAATGCCGTTGTTTCCGTGCTGGTATCCGCGGTATGTATGCTGATCTATGTGGCGCTGCGCTTTAAGGATGTGCGTTTCGGCGCCAGCAGCGTGGCAGCACTTCTGCACGACGTGCTTGTGGTGCTGGCATTTTATGCGATCGCAAGAGTGTCTGTGGGCAATACGTTTATCGCGTGTATGTTGACGATCGTAGGATATTCGATCAACGCGACGATCGTTATTTTCGACCGTATCCGCGAGAACCTGAAGGCGGGCGGAAGCAGGGCTGAGCTGAAAGCTGTTGTAAACGGAAGCATCAGCCAGACGCTGTCCAGAAGTATTTTTACTTCCCTGACAACGTTTGTGATGGTTGCGGTGCTTTATGTGATGGGCGTTTCCAGCGTGAAGGAATTTGCACTTCCGCTGATGGTCGGCATCGCGTGCGGCACATATTCCTCGGTTTGTCTGGCAGGCGCGTTCTGGTATCTGCTTCGGACAAAGCTCGCAAAAAAGGATAAAAAGGAAGCAAACTGATGGCAAAATGGTTTGTGGCGGCCAAAAAAGCTGACTTTTACGGCATCGGGCAGAGATTTCATATCAGCCCGGTGCTGGCGCGCATCATACGCAACCGGGACATCGAGGGCGAGGAGCAGATCGAAAAATATCTGCACGGCTCGATCGACCGGATGTATGATCCGGCGCTGTTAAAAGGAAGCGGCATGGCCGCCCTTTTATTGGAACAAAAAATAAAAGAAAAAAAGCCTGTCCGCGTGATCGGGGATTACGATGCGGACGGGATCTGTTCGGCATATATTTTGAAAAAAGGGCTTCAGACGTGCGGCGCGGTCGTGGACACGGCGATCCCGCACCGCATTAAGGACGGCTACGGCTTAAACGAGCATCTGGTGGAGGAAGCCTATCGGGACGGGATCGACACGATCGTGACCTGCGACAACGGGATCGCGGCGGCGTCCCAGATCGCCCTTGCAAAGCAGTACGGAATGACGGTGATCGTGACCGACCATCATGAGATCCCTTACGAGGAAACGGTTGATCCAAAAAGCGGTAAAGCAGAACGGCGTTATATCCTGCCGCCCGCAGATGTGGTGATCGACCCCAAGCAGGAGGGGGATTTGTATCCCTTCCGGGAAATCTGCGGTGCGATGGTGGCGTTTAAGCTGATGCAGATTTTGTTTGCGCGGCTGGGGCTGCCCGGGATCACTGCCGGAAACTGCGGCCAAACGGGGCAGGCGGGCGCAGGCAGGCAGACCGGGACTGCCGGAGAGGACGGCAAAGCAGGGCAGAAGGGCGTGCTGGACGAGCTGCTGGAATTTGCGGCGTTTGCCACCATCTGCGACGTGATGCCCCTGCGGGATGAAAACCGGATCGTGGTAAAGCAGGGGCTTGCCCTGATGAAGCAGACGCAGAATATTGGGCTTCACGCGCTGATGGAGGTCAACCAGATCTGCCCGTGGATCGACGGGAAGCTGAGCGCGTTCCATATCGGGTTCGTGCTGGGGCCGTGCCTGAATGCGTCCGGACGTCTGGACAGCGCAAAGCAGGCGCTGGAGCTTCTGGAAAGCCGGACGCGGGAAAGCGCGGTGGCGCAGGCGGCGTTTTTGAAGCAGCTAAACGACAGCCGCAAGGAGCTGACGGAAAAGTTCGTGGAGGAAGCGGCAGAGATGATCGAAGCCGGGCCGCTGAAAGAGGACAGGGTGCTGGTCGTTTTTTTGCCGGACTGCCACGAGAGCATCGCGGGCATTATCGCGGGGCGCATCCGGGAGCGGTATTATAAGCCGGTTTTTGTGCTGACCAGAGGCGAGGAGGGCGTAAAAGGCAGCGCCCGCTCGATCGAGGGCTATCATATTTATGAGGAAATGACGAAATGCCGCCGGTTTTTCACAAAGTACGGCGGTCACAAAATGGCGGCGGGGCTTTCCATGCGGGAGGAGGATGTGGAGGCATTCCGGCGGGAGATCAACCGGATCTGCACGCTGACGGAGGACGACCTGCAGGAGCGGGTGCACATCGATGTGCCGCTTCCGGTATCCCATGTAAGCTTTGATTTTGTGGAGGAGCTGGAGCTTTTGGAGCCCTTCGGCACCGGAAATGAAAAGCCGGTGTTTGCGCAGAAGGATCTTTTGTTTTTATCCGCAAGGGTGCTTGGAAAAACGGGAAACGTCGTCAAATTTACGGTGCAGGACGATGCCGGAAAGCGCTGGGAGATGATGCTCTTTCACGGAAAAGAGGACTTTGAAGGCTGCGCGGTTAAAAAATACGGGCAGGCGGCGCTGGACGCCCTCTATGAAGGAAAAAGCGCCGGGCTTTTATTTGACGCGGTCTATTATCCCGGCGTAAATACATGGCAGGGCAATACGAAGCTGCAGCTGGTGCTGCAAAAGTACCGCTAAGGCGTGCAAAAATGCGGCTGATCGCCGGATTTATGGGCAGTTTAGAAGTTTTTATAGTGTTTTTATAAATTGTACATATTTTGCACACATTTTACCTGTAATATATGTCTCAGATAGTTGAACAACTCACTATCTCCCCCCTCATAAGAAAGTGAAGGCTCTGCATCATGGATGCGGAGCTTTTCACTTTCTTTTTTTTGTGTTATGATACGGTAGGCGGACAGGGCAGGAAAGGGCGGTATGCCAAAAGAGGCGCTGAACGCTTTGAAAAAGGAAAGAAATGTGAGGATACGGGAAACATTGAAGGATAAAAAAAAGAGATCCGGGTTATCATGGGCTGTAAAAAAGACGGCGGGGCTGGGGCTTTTGGCAGCGCTTTTGATCGAGATAACGGTCTGTCAGTTCTCCTTCTGGACGTCTCTGGGAAATCAGGGAGAGGATCTGATGGAGCGGGCAAAGCTGACGGAGCATTATGTTTTGGCGGAAGAGATGGAGCTTGCAGACGGGCGCAGCCCGGAAGAATTTCTGGCGGCGGCAGCCGGCGAAGAGGAAGCTTTGGAAGGGCAGGTTTATACGGATGCGGAAGGCTATGTGCATGTGCCGGGAGGAAGCATGCTCATCAGCGTGCGGGACGTTGACGAAGTGCTGGAACAGATACGGCTGGACATCAGGATTCCGGAAGGGTATCAGGTGCTGGCGGAGGTGTTTGCGCAGGATGAGGGAAACGCCTACGTCTATCCGCTTGGCGATGGGCGGGTGCTTTTGCCGGGCGTGCCGGAAAATGGGACGATGAAGCTGCATCCGTATGGAGCTGTAAAAAATCTCTACATCCGGCTGCAGCGGGCGGACGCCTATGGAAAGGGCGCGAAAGACACGCTGGGCGAGCTGGTGCTTTCCCTGGACGGGCTGGAAGCGAACGGGCGGATCCCTTTTTCCTTCCGGACAGGGCGGATGTGCGTCTGGTGGGCGCTGGCAGTATTTTTGTACGGGCTGCGGGCAAAGAGCCGGATACACGGGATTGGCTTTTTGGCGGAGACAAAGGCAGGGCAAAGAAAACGTCTGGCAGCAGTCTTTTTGGTGACGGGAGCATTGCTGGCGGCAGTCTTTGTACTCGTGCGGATCAATCCCGCCTGCCGGTCGAATCTGGCGCTTCATCACGCGCAGTATCAGGAGCTGGCGGAGGCGCTGGCGCAGGGCAGCTTCAGCGTGGGCGAGGCGGATCCGGCGCTTGCGGCGGCAGAAAATCCGTACGATACGATCGTGCTTCAGGCAGGGCAGATCCCATACCGGGCGGATTATGCGTACTATGAGGGAAACTATTATGTATATTTCGGCATCGTCCCGGTATTGCTTTTGTATCTGCCCTATTATCTGCTGACGGGGGGCGCGCTGCCCAACTATGCGGCGGTATTCGTATTTTTGGCGGGCTTTGTGATCGCCTGCGCGGGACTTGTATATGAGCTGATGAAGCGGTATTTCCAAAGGCTGCCCTTTTATCTGTGGGGCGTCGGCGTATTTGTGCTGACGGGCAGCTATTCTGTCTTTTATCTGCTGATCCGGCCGGATCTGTATCATGTGCCGATCGCCGCTTCCTACTTTTTTGCGGCGGCGGGGCTGTGGCTGTATCTGGCTGGGCAGAACCGGAAAAAGGAGCAGAGGGCGCAGCGGACTGCCCTGTATGCAGCGGGCTCGTTGTGCATGGCGCTGACCGCAGGCTGCCGGGCGCAGTTTGTGCTGTTTGCGGCGCTTGTGCCGGTGATCTTTTGGAAGGAGATCTGCGGCATGCTTCCGCAGAAGATGCGCGCCAAAGCCCTGCAGAAGGCGGGCGGAAAAGCGCTGCAAAAGGCGGATGGAGAAGCGCTTCAAAAGATGCGCGCCGGGGCAGGAAAAGCAGAGGAAGGTATTGTTGGCTTTGGCGCCGGGGAGCTGGCGGCGTTGATCCTGCCGTATGTGCTTGTGGCGGCAGGGCTGATGTATTATAATGCGGCGCGCTTTGGCTCGCCCTTTGATTTCGGGGCGGCGTACAGCCTGACCAGCAACGATATGACGCACCGCGGCTTTAGTCTGGAACGGATTTTGTACGGGCTATGGTATTTTCTGTTCCAGCCGCCCCAGCTTTCGGCAAAATTCCCGTATCTCAACGGCGTGCTGCTGGAAACGGATTATCTTGGGAAAATGGTGACGGAGAGCAGCTTCGGCGGCGTATTTTTATGCAGCCTGTTTTTCGTGCCGATGCTGTTTTTGCGCAGATATGTAAAAAGCGGCGCGATGAAAAAAGAGCTTTTGTGGTTTACGGGCGTGTGCGTGTTCCTTTCGGTGCTGATCGGGGCGGTGGACGCAAACGGGGCAGGAATTTTGATCCGTTACAGCTGCGACGTTTCTTTCGGGCTGTTTCTCGCGGCGATCCCGGCGCTTTTTGGCGCGGCGGCATATGCGCGGGAAAAAGGCGGATACAGTGTTTTTGCAGCGTGGCTGAAGGCGGCGGTTTTGTTTCAGGCAGGATTTTTATTGCTGATGCTGGTCAACCGGGATGGAAGCGTGAATCTGCTGACCGGGAATCCGCAGCTTTATTATTCGATTCAGTCGGCGCTTCGGTGGTAGGGGAGAAAGATGAGAGAACGAAAGGTTTTTTTGACAAGGCAGCAGAGCCTGTTTTTGCGGGGGATTGGGATCCTGATGGTGATTGCGTCCCACTATGCGGAATGGTACGGGGACGTGCTCCAAAATGAAACGCTCCAATATGCCCTGACGCGGCTGGGATGCTACGGAGTGGATATTTTCTTTCTGGTATCCGGCTACGGGCTTGTAAAAAGCGCGGGAAAAAGGCGGATCGGCGGCCGCTTTTTGTGGAACCGGATTAAAAATACATATCTGCCGTACCTGCTGATCGTAGGGCTGATCGAATGGTACGGCGGCGGAATAGCCGGCGCGGGCGGCTGGTATCGGTATGCGACCGGATACAACTGGTGGTTTATCCGGAATATCCTGCTCTTTTATTTGCTGTTTTTTGCAGTATACCGTCTGGCGGACCGCCCGTGGGCGAGAATGGCGCTGATGGCGGCAGCGACGGCGGGGTATTCGGTCTGGCTGGTATCGCAGGGCAGGGCGTCCTTTTGGTATATTTCCAATCTGGCGTTTGTGGCGGGGATGATTTTGGCGCAGTATGAACGGCAGCTTTTGCGGGCGGCGTCCTTTTTGTATCCGGTGCAGCTTCTTGTGCTGGCTGCGGGAATGGCATGGGCGGTCAAAACCGGGCTTGACGTAAGGACGCAGTCTTTGGCGCTTTTTGAAAAAATCCGGGACGGGCTTTTGGCAAACGGCATCTGGACGTGTCTGGCAGCCCAGTCCGGCGGGATCTTCCGCCATGGAGGACGGGCGCTGGAATTTCTGGGCAGCTTTTCGCTGGAGCTGTATCTGAGCCATATGTTTTTGTTTTACCGGATCGTCAACCGGTTTACGGAGTGGAACCGGATCGTACAGGGAATCGTTTCCTTCGGGCTGGCTGTGCTGATCTCGTGGGGGATCAACCGGCTGTTCGGGCTTTTGTGGAAGGCAGCGGATACGCTTGGAGGGCAGAAAAAATAGGAAAAGGAGAGGAATAGATGAAAACGGAAAAAAAGATGCAGAACAGGACGGGACGGAAGCGGGGGCTAAAAGGGCGCATGGCGTTGGCCGGAATGGGCGTAGCGCTGTGCTTAAGCGGGGCAGGGCTTTTTGCGCTTTCTGCAGAGGCAGCGCCCGGGGCGGAAAAGCAGCCCGCCGTTTATGTGCAGATGCCGGGCTTTGTGGTAGAACAGTGGAGCATGCCAAAGCCCATGAAGGTGGTAAAGGATGCCAGGGTGCAGACGCTGGCGGATGAGAATGCAGCCACGCTTGGAAACGTAACGGCAGGGCAGGAGCTTTTTGCATGGGGGCAGACGGATACGGGCTGGTATTTTGTGCAGTGGCAGGATACGCTGGGATATATCCGGCAGGACGTAGCTGCCTTTGCAGACGGCGCGCAGCCGGGGCAGACCGGGGAAGCGGCAGAACAGCCGGTGCAGGCGGCGGGGATCGTTTTTATCGGGGACTCCCGGATGGTGACATTAAAGGAATCGGTGGAAAAGGAGCTGGGAAGCTGTGTAGCCGCGGTAATCGCCAAAAACGGCAGCCGCTACGAATGGTTCCACGATACGGCGATCCCGCAGGCGGATAAGATCATCGGCAGCGGCAGCCGCGTTGTGATCAATATGGGCGTCAACGACTTAAACGACGCGGACAAATATGCGCAGGATATGAATTACTGGGGCGCGGTGTGGAGCGCCAGAGGCGCGCAGGTTTACTACGCGTCGGTCAATCCGGTATGGGAAAATCCCCACGGCATGACACAGGAGCGGGTAAAGCTGTTCAACGACCGCCTAAAAGCGCAGCTGATCCCCCAGATCACATGGCTGGACAGCCATAATTACCTGCTGGGGACAGGGGTGCACGCCTATGACGGCATCCACTATAAGGACGACACGAATCTGGTGCTGTACCACTATTATCTGACGATGATCGGGGCGGTTTAGAAAGATTTCATAAAATAGTGATTGACAGGGCAGGATAGAAAACGTATAATGGCAAACAACAGCAGGCGGCAGGATGCTTATTTTCTGCCGCTGTCAGGGCTAGTCAAGGTTTCGACAGGGGTTCTGCAGCTGGAGAAGCTATCCGCAGGTGGTGCGTCAAACCACAAACCTAAATATAAACGCTGAAGATAATTTAGCATACGCTGCCTAAGGGCGGCTGTCCGACTTAAGGCACTCACACTTTAAGACCCGGGCATCGACTATGTGAGAAACGATGCGGGCTAAGCTTTGCACCCGCAGGCGTATCATGAAGCTACCGAATGTATCAGGGTGTCTGCTCCCGGATGCAGGAGGGAACGGGACGGAGAAAGACCGTCCGGCAATCAACAGACTATGATAGTAGAAGGACAGGGAATGGGCTTTTGGACACGGGTTCGACTCCCGTCTAGTCCACTGAAAAAAGATGCTTGAATCGGTAAGGTTTCGGCATCTTTTTTTTCAGTATTTTATATCAGAAAGGTAAAAAAATGATGAATCAGAACAAGCCAAAAACATTTCTCCTGCGGCTTTTGCAGGGAGGGCTGATCGGTCTGGGCGCGGTGCTCCCGGGCATTTCGGGCGGCGTGCTGTGCGTGATCTTCGGCATTTACAAGCCGATCATGGAGCTTTTGTCAGATCCGTTCCACGCGTTAAAAAAGCATCTGGGGCTTTTGATCCCGGTAATCGCAGGCGGCGCGCTGGGATTTCTTGGCGTTGCGAAGCTGCTCGGATTTTTCCTGACCCGTTATGAGGCTCCGTCGGTCTGTCTGTTTGTGGGGCTGATCGCAGGCATGATCCCGTCTTTGTTTAGGGAAGCGTCCGAGAAAGGAAGGAGCAAAAAGGATTACCCGGCGCTGGTGATCGCCTGCGCAGCCGTGTTTGCCATCCTGATCAGCTTAAACGTGATCTCTGTGAGCATCGAGCCGAATCTTGGCTGGAATATATTCAGCGGCTTCTGCGTGGCGATGAGCATTATCGCGCCCGGCATGAGCTTTTCGACGCTTCTGATGCCTCTGGGGCTGTATACGCCCTTTGTGGAGGCAATCGGCAATCTGGAGCTGGGCGTGCTGGTTCCGGCGGGCATCAGCGCACTTTTGACGATGCTGCTTTTAGCGAGGGCGATCAATACGCTGATGGACCGTTATTATTCGGTGGTATTCCATGCGATCATCGGCATCGTGATCGCGGCGACGGTAATGATCATCCCGTTCGGAAGCTTTGCGGCGGGCGTTTCCGCCTGCGTGCTGAATCTGGTATGTCTGGCGGCAGGCATCGTGACCGCCCTGCTTCTGGATCGCTTTAACAGCAAATATGCGGCGGCGGAATGACGCAGGCGGCAAAAGGATAGACTTAAAAAGTTTATCCTTTTTTAATATTAAATTTTCCGGCATTTTATTGCAATTTCTATGGAAATCATTAAGATAGAGGGTAGCCAAAACGGCGGAGAGGAATGCGATGAAAGAGAAATTTTTACGTTTTATGCAGGGGCGTTACGGGGCGGACAGGCTGGGACAGTTTTTGTCGGCGGTAAGCGTGGCGCTTTTAGTAATCTCTATTTTCGATGATACGGGGCTGAGCTTTGCAGCGGCGCTGGCGCTTCTGATCTGGAGCTATTTCCGTATTTTTTCCAAAAATATCCCGAAGCGGTATGCGGAGAACCAGAAGTATCTGGCGATGACAATGAAGCTTCGGCAGAATTTTGCAAAGAAGAAGTCGGAGCTTAAGCAGCGCAGGATTTATCATATTTACAAGTGCCCGGGCTGCGGCCAGAAGATGCGGATCCCCAAGGGCAAGGGCAGGATCGAGGTGCGCTGCCCCAAATGCGGCACGATATTTGAGAAGAAGAGCTGAGGCGGATATGTTCGGATATGTGATCGTCAACAAACAGGAATTAAAATTTCGGGAATTTGACTGCTACCAGTCTTATTACTGCGGCCTGTGCCAGTGCCTGAAGGAGCGGTACGGGCGCAGGGGACAGATGACTTTGAGCTATGACATGACCTTTGTTGTCATGCTGCTTTCAGCGCTGTATGAGGATACGGTAACGGAAGGAAGCTGTAAGTGCATCGCCCATCCCTTTGAGGCGCACCCGACGCGGCAGACGCCGTTTACCCGCTATGCGGCGGATATGAACATCCTTCTTTCCTATTACAAGTGTCAGGACGACTGGGAAGATGAGAAGAGCGCAAAGGGCAGGGCTGCGGCGGGGCTTCTGCGCAGGAAATCCCAGCAGGTAAAGGAGGCTTATCCCGAAAAGGCAGAGCGGATCAGAAGCCTTTTAGAGCAGATCCATGTATATGAACAGGCAAAGGAGCGCAATATGGATCTTGCCAGCGGCTGCTTTGGGGAGATCATGGGAGAGATCCTTGCCTATCGCAGGGACGAATGGGAAGAGCAGCTTCGGCGCATGGGATTTTTCCTCGGCAAGTTCATTTATCTCATGGACGCCTACGAGGACATGGAAAAGGACGCCAAAAGCGGGAGCTACAACGTATTTCTTCTGCAGAAGGAAGAAATGGCGGATGAGGCTGCCTTTGAGAAGGAAGCCTATGATATTTTGAAATTGATGATGGCGGAGTGTTCCCGGACGTTTGAACAGCTGCCGATCATAGAGAATACGGAGATCCTCCGCAACATTTTATATTCCGGCGTGTGGTGCCGTTATGAGATGGTGCAGAGGAAGAGGAAACAGGACAATGCGTGACCCCTATCAGGTTCTGGGCGTATCGAGGGATGCGTCCGAAGAGGAAATAAAAAAGGCATACCGGAAGCTGAGCCGGATCTATCATCCGGATGCGAATGTGAACAATCCAAACAAGGAGCAGGCGGAGGAGAAGTTTAAGGAGATCCAGCAGGCGTACCAGCAGATCATGAAGGAACGGGAACAGGGCGTCTCGGGAAATTCCTACGGCGGACAGGGCTACGGACAGGGAGCTTACGGCAGTCAGGGCAGCTATGGAGGCTACGGCGGCTTTGACGATTTTTTCGGCGGCTTTGGCTTTGGCGGCTACGGACAGAGAGGGTACGGGCAGCAGGCGCAGGGCAGCGACGACGAGGAGTCGATCCATTTAAAGGCGGCTTCCAATTATATCAGCAGCGGCCACTATCGGGAGGCGCTGAATGTGCTTAACAACATGAAGGAACGGTCCGCGCGGTGGTACTATTACAGCTCTATCGCCAATCAGGGGCTGGGCAATAACGCGCAGGCGCTGGAATATGCGAAGAAGGCGGAGGCAATGGATCCGGACGATCAGGAATATGCAGGATGGAGACAGCGGATGGAATCCGGCGGAAGCTGGTATGCGGGCAGGCAGACCCAGTACGGCGGCATGCCGACCCAGAGCAGCGGGGGCTTTTGCTGGAAGCTGTGTCTGGCAAACATGATCTGCAATCTTTGCTGCGGGGGCGGAGGCCTCTGCTGCGGCGGGATGCCGCTGTTCTACTGTTAAAAAGTCCGTATTTTCAGGACCGGAAAGGAGTTTTGTATGCTGCAGTCGATGGTGCTTTATTCCAGCCGCACGGGCAATACGCAGAAGATCGCGACGCGGATCTTTGCGGCGATCCCGGGCGATTCAAAGGATATGCAGAGGATCGGGGAATATCAGGGAAAAGATGCGGAGCTGTTTTTCGTCGGTTTCTGGACGGACAAGGGCGACTGCTGCGAGCAGGCGGCAGAGCTGCTTGAGAGCCTGCACGGCAAGCGGGTGGCGCTGTTTGGGACGTGCGGCATGGGGACGGACGACGCTTATTATGCAAAGATCCGGGAGGAGGTAAGGAAATGGCTTCCGGAGGACAATCTCTATCTGGGCACGTTCATGTGTCAGGGCAAGATGCCGATGCAGGTGCGGAACCGTTATGAGGCGATGCTTTCGCGCGGGGAAAATCCGGAGTGGATGCGGGCGATGATGCGCAATTTCGACGAGGCGCTGCTGCATCCCGACCGGGCAGACGAGCAGGCGGCGGAGCGGTTTGCAAAAGAGACTGTCGGAAAGGCTTTCGGCGAAAAAAGGACTTGTTTCAGCGCGTAATTTTTTACGCGCTGTCACATTTTATACATATTTTTCTGGTAAGATCAATACAGGATCAAAAATCAGGAAGCCGTTTGCGCGGCGGAAAAGAGGAAGAGATGGATAGACCGAAAATTCTTGTGGTAGACGACGAAAGCAGGATGCGTAAGCTGGTCAGGGATTTTTTGCAGAGAGAGAATTTTGAGGTGCTGGAAGCCGGGGACGGGAGCGAGGCGCTGGATCTTTTTTTTGAAAATCAGGACGTTGCCCTGATTATTTTAGATGTGATGATGCCCAAAATGGACGGCTGGCAGGTATGCAGGGAGGTGCGCGCCTACTCCAAGGTACCGATCATCATGCTGACTGCGCGCAGCGATGAAAAGGATGAGCTGCAGGGCTTTGAGCTTGGGGTAGACGAATATATTTCCAAGCCCTTTTCCCCGAAGATCCTGGTGGCAAGGGTGGAGGCAATTTTACGCCGCACCGGGAAAAGCCAGCAGGACGGGGAGGTTTTGGAGGTCGGCGGCATCCGTCTGGATAAGGCGGCGCATATGGTTGAGATCGACGGGAAGAGCGTTGATTTAAGCTATAAGGAATTTGAGCTGCTGGCGTATTTTCTGGAAAATAAGGGGATCGCCCTGTCCCGGGAAAAAATCTTAAACAACGTATGGAACTACGATTATTTTGGGGATGCGAGGACGATCGACACCCATGTAAAGAAGCTTCGGAGCAAGCTGGGGGAAAAGGGCGAGCTCATCAAGACGATCTGGGGCATGGGCTATAAGCTGGAGGTATGAGCATGAAATATTCTATCCGCAGGCAGTTTGCGGGAATTTTCATCGGCCTGATGGCGGCGGCGATTTTATTTTGCTGGTTTTTAAACAGCACGTTTCTGCAAAAATATTATATTTCCAATAAAAAAGCGGTTCTTTTGGAGCTTCACGGGGATCTGGTGGAGGCGGTCGGGGATAACCGGATCAACACGGAGGAATTTGAGCTGATCCTGCAGCAGAAGTGTTCCAAATATAATCTGGCGCTGCTCGTTTTGGACGCCAATTCCCAGGTGGTCGAGGATTCCGGAGGCGGCGCGGATTTTTTAAAGCAGCAGCTTTTGCAGCATCTGTTCGCCCTTTCCAGCGAACAGTATGAGATCATGGATCACGGGGACGGCTATATCATCGCGCAGGTAAAGGACACGAGGGCGCAGATGGAATATATTGAGATCTGGGGCGTTTTGCCGGGCGGATACTTTTTTATTATCCGTTCTGCACTGGAGGGCATCCGGGACAGCGTGCAGATCGCCAACCGTTTTCTGGCGTTTGTGGGTATTTTTGCCTGCGTGCTCAGCGGGATCCTGATCTGGTACGTATCCCGCAGGATCACGAATCCGATCCTGCAGCTGGCGGATATTTCCAAACGGATGAGCCATCTGGATTTTACCGCCAGATATGTAGGGACGAGCCGGAATGAGATCGGGCTTTTGGGAGAGAATATCAACAGGCTTTCCGATACACTGGAGCAGACGATTTCGGAGCTGAAAACGGCAAATAACGAACTGACCCGCGACATCCAGAAAAAAGAGGAGATCGATCAGGTGCGCCGGGAATTTCTGGCAAATGTTTCCCATGAGCTGAAAACGCCGATCGCGCTCATCCAGGGCTATGCGGAGGGGCTTTTGGAGGACGTCAACAGCGACCCCGAGAGCAGAAAGTTTTACTGTGACGTGATCGTGGACGAAGCGGGGAAAATGAACAACATGGTCAAAAAGCTTCTGACCTTAAACCAGCTGGAATCCGGAAACGACGTGGTTTCCATGGAACGCTTTGACATTGCCGCACTTGTGAACAACTACCTGCAGTCGGCGGATCTTCTGGCAAAGCAGAACGGCATCAGCGTCCGCATGGAAAAGACGGAGCCCGTATACGTCTGGGGCGATGAGTTCAAGGTGGAAGAAGTGGTGATGAACTACTTTTCCAATGCCGTGAACCACTGCGACGGGGATAAGGTCATTGAGGTCAGGATCACCCGGGACGATTCGCGGGCACGCGTTTCGGTGTTCAATACGGGCGCGCCGATCCCGGAGGAATCGCTTGCACATCTTTGGGAGAAGTTTTACAAGGTGGATAAGGCAAGGACGAGGGAGTACGGCGGAAGCGGCGTCGGGCTGTCCATCGTCAAGGCGATCATGGAGTCCATGAACCAGAAATACGGCGTGATCAATTACAAAAACGGCGTGGCATTCTGGTTTGAGCTGGAGCTTGTAAAAGAAGGAATCGGGGAAGAAAAGGAAAAAACTGAAAAAAACAGTTGAAATATGCGGGTTTTTAGGATACACTTGTATGGTATTGAAACCGTGATTATTTAGGAGGAAGATTTTGTATGATTTCTGCAGGTGATTTCAGAAATGGCGTTACCATTGAATTTGAGGGCAATATTTACCAGATTATTGAGTTCCAGCACGTTAAGCCCGGTAAAGGCGCGGCGTTTGTCAGAACCAAGCTGAAAAATATCAAGAGCGGCGGTGTAGTGGAGAAGACTTTCCGCCCGACCGAGAAGTGCCCTACCGCGCGTATCGACAGAAGAGATATGCAGTATCTGTACAATGACGGCGATCTGTATACATTCATGGATATGGAGACTTACGATCAGATTTCTCTGAATCAGGAGTCCATCGGCGATGCCCTGAAATTCGTTAAGGAGAATGAGACCTGCAAGATCTGTTCCCATAACGGCAGCGTATTCGCAGTGGAGCCTCCGCTGTTTGTAGAGCTGGCGATCACAGAGACAGAGCCCGGCTTTAAAGGCGATACCGCTACCGGCGCAAGCAAGCCCGCTACCGTTGAGACAGGCGCGCTGGTTTATGTACCGCTGTTCGTAGAAGAAGGCGACGTGATCAAGATCGATACCAGAACAGGCGAATATCTGTCCAGAGTATAATTTCCTGAAAAAACAAAGAACCCGACAGATCGGCGGAATGCTGATCAATACCGGGTTCTTTTTTTGCTTCCGGATTCGGGCAGATGCAGCCGCCGTTCTTCGTGACGCTTGCCCCGGATGGAAAATCTAAAAAAAGTATGAAATCATACTTTCTAAACTTATATAAGAAAAAATGAGAAAATAAGAGATATTTTAAGAAAACGGCAGATATTAGAAATTATATTCCCGTAAATGACGTTGCAAGTTTGCGGGCGTGAACATAATATACATATAGTGCTTAGCACTCAGGATAAATGAGTGCTAACAACACAAATGAAAGCAAACCTATTTTATATAAGGAGGCAGTTATTATGAAGTTAGTACCCTTAGGCGACAGAGTTGTATTGAAGCAGTTAGTGGCAGAAGAGACAACCAAATCCGGTATCGTCCTTCCCGGCCAGAACAAAGAAAAACCCCAGCAGGCTGAGGTCGTTGCAGTAGGTCCCGGCGGAATGGTAGACGGCAAGGAAGTAAAGATGGAGGTTTCCGTTGGAAATCAGGTTATCTATTCCAAATATGCAGGAACCGATGTGAAGCTGGACGACGAGGAGTACATCATCGTAAAACAGTCCGACATTCTCGCAGTGATCGAAGGCTGAGCCCTTCCGATCCGGCAGCTGAAGAAATCAAGGCATCATTAAAGGAGGCTATTTATCATGGCAAAGGAAATCAAATATGGCGCAGAAGCGCGTGCAGCACTGGAAGCAGGTGTTGATAAGCTGGCAAATACCGTAAGGGTGACATTAGGACCTAAGGGCCGCAACGTGGCTCTGGACAAATCCTACGGCGCTCCGCTGATCACCAACGACGGCGTAACGATCGCAAAGGAGATTGAGCTGGAGGATGCGTTCGAGAACATGGGCGCACAGCTTGTAAAAGAGGTCGCTACAAAGACAAACGACGTGGCAGGCGACGGTACTACAACAGCAACCGTTCTGGCACAGGCGATGATCGGCGCAGGCATGAGCAATCTGGCAGCAGGCGCAAACCCGATCATTTTAAGAAAGGGTATGCAGAAGGCTACGGAATGTGCGGTTGAAGCAATCGCAAAGATGAGCCAGAAGGTAAACGGCAAGAACCACATCGCAAGAGTTGCCGCAATCTCTGCCGCAAGCGACGAGGTAGGCCAGATGGTAGCGGACGCAATGGAAAAGGTTTCCAATGACGGCGTTATTACCATCGAAGAGAGCAAGACCATGAAAACCGAGCTGGATCTGGTAGAAGGCATGCAGTTCGACAGAGGCTATATTTCCGCTTATATGGCAACCGATATGGATAAGATGGAAGCGGTTCTGGATAATCCGTACATCCTGATCACAGATAAGAAGATTTCCAACATTCAGGAGATCCTGCCTTTACTGGAGCAGATCGTACAGTCCGGCGCGAAGCTGCTGATCATTGCTGAGGACGTAGAGGGCGAGGCGCTGACGACCCTGATCGTCAACAAGCTGCGCGGCACCTTCAACGTAGTTGCGGTAAAGGCTCCCGGCTACGGCGACAGAAGAAAGGCTATGCTGGAAGACATCGCAATCCTGACAGGCGGTCAGGTAATCAGCTCCGAGCTTGGCCTTGAGCTGAAAGAGACGACGATGGATATGCTTGGCCGTGCAAAATCCGTTAAGGTTCAGAAAGAGAACACCATCATCGTAGACGGCGAAGGAGACAAGGCTGCAATTCAGGCAAGAGTTGCCCAGATCAAGAAGCAGATCGAGGAGACAACGTCTGATTTTGATAAAGAGAAGCTGCAGGAGAGACTGGCGAAGCTGGCAGGCGGCGTAGCGGTTATCCGTGTAGGCGCTGCGACCGAGACAGAGATGAAGGAAGCGAAGCTGCGCATGGAGGACGCTCTGGCAGCTACCCGCGCGGCAGTTGAGGAAGGCATCATCGCAGGCGGCGGTTCCGCATATATCCACGCTGCAAAGGATGTGGAAGCTCTGGCAAATACGCTGGAGGGCGATGAGAAGACAGGTGCGAAGATCGTGCTGAAGGCGCTGGAAGCTCCTTTGTACTACATCGCTGCAAACGCAGGCCTGGAAGGCAGCGTAATCATCAACAAGGTAAAGGAATCCCCTGCAGGCGTTGGCTTCGACGCGCTCAAGGAAGAGTATGTTGACATGATCAAGGACGGCATTCTGGATCCCGCAAAGGTAACAAGAAGCGCCCTTCAGAATGCAACCAGCGTTGCAAGCACACTGCTGACAACAGAGTCCGTTGTTGCAAATATCAAAGAAGAAACCCCTGCAATGCCCGCCGGCGGCGCAGGCGGCATGGGAATGATGTAAAACCCGGCTGAAACAGAGCGGCTTTTTGCGGAAAGAGATCTTCCGCAAAAGGCCGCTTTTTCTATGATACAATGTCCTTTATTTTGTACAAGATTTTCTGTAAAAATCACTTGTATACAACCTGTAAGATGGTATAATTTATGGTAAAGACAGACCTGCACAAAAGGGAAGAGGCAGGCGGGCAACAGGAAAGGAGAGCACAGGACAATGTCTTACATTGATACCATCAAAGAAAAAGCCAGAGCGGATAAGCGGACGATCGTGCTGCCGGAGACGAACGACAAGAGAACGCTGATCGCGGCGTCCCACATTATCGAAGAGGGGATCGCAGATATTATTATGGTCGGCAATGAGGAAAAGATCATGGACGGCGCAGGATGGCTGGAAGTGGATTTAAGCGGCGTAAAGGTTGTGGATCCGAACAACTGCGACAAGCTGGACGAATATGTGGAGCTCTTATATGAAACGAGAAAGCATAAGGGAATGACGAAGGAGAAGGCAAAGCAGATCCTTCTGACCGACAATCTGACCTTTGGCGTCATCATGGTAAAGGCAAACGACGCAGACGGCATGGTTGCGGGCGCATGCCACGCGACGGCTGATACGCTCCGTCCCGCGCTGCAGATCTTAAAGACCGCTCCGGGCGTAAAGCTGGTATCCGGCTTCTTTATTCTGGATGTGCCCAACTGCGAATACGGCGAGAACGGGACGTTCCTTTTTGCGGACTGCGGCCTGAATCAGGATCCGACGGCGGAAGAGCTGGCGGCGATCGCAGACACGAGTGCGAAGAGTTTCAAGACGCTGGTAGGCGCAAAACCGATCATCGCGATGCTTTCCCATTCCACGAAGGGAAGCGCGAAGCACCCGCTTGTTGACAGGGTTGTAAAAGCGGTGGAGATCGCCCATGAGCAGTATCCCGGACTGACGCTGGACGGCGAGCTGCAGACAGACGCGGCGATCGTTCCTTCCGTTGCAAAATCCAAAGCGCCCGGAAGCGAAGTGGCAGGCAAGGCAAACGTTTTGGTATTCCCGAACCTGGACTGCGGCAACATCGGCTACAAGCTGGTGCAGCGTCTGGCAAAGGCGGAGGCTTACGGCCCGATGCTTCAGGGAATCGCAAAGCCCGTCAACGACCTGTCCAGAGGCTGTTCCTGGGAGGACATCGTAGGCGTCGTTGCGCTGACGGCAGTACAGGCACAGTTGATGTAAAAGATGACAAAATTTTAATGAATTTAACAGAAAAATAATAAATTTTACCCAAAAACCTTTTGGATTCCGGTTGTAAATCCAAAAGGTTTTTGTTAATATGATAAGGAGGGTTTCAAAAATCACAAACGGGGGTATGCAAGATGAAGGTTTTGGTCATTAACTGCGGCAGTTCTTCGCTGAAATTTCAGCTGATAGATGGGGATACTGAGGAATTGACAGCCAAGGGATTATGTGAGAGAATTGGGATTGCGGGCAGCCGGATCAGCTTTACAAAGACCGGCTGTGAGAAGAAAAAGTGGGACGCTCCCATGGCGGATCATAAGGACGCGGTGGCGCTGATGCTTCAGACACTCACAGATCCCAAGATCGGCGCGCTGAAGGATCTTTCCGAGATCGGCGCGGTGGGACACCGCGTGGTGCATGGCGGCGAGCGCTTTTCAGAGGCGACGCTGATTACGCCTGAGGTCAAAGAGGCGATCATGGAATGCAGCGTGCTTGCCCCGCTGCATAATCCTGCAAACCTGCAGGGAATTGAGGATTGTGAAAAACAGCTTCCCGGCGTGCCGCAGGTGGCGGTATTTGATACGGCGTTCCATCAGACGATGCCGGAGGAGGCTTATTTATATGCGATTCCGTATCGGTATTACAGACAGTACGGGATCAGGAGATACGGGTTTCATGGCACGAGCCATGATTATGTATCCCATCGGGCGGCTGCGCTTTTGGAAAAACCTTATGACGAAGCAAAACTGATCATCTGCCATCTGGGCAATGGGGCGTCCGTTTCGGCGGTCAGGGGCGGAAAATGTATAGATACTTCCATGGGGCTGACTCCGCTGGAGGGGCTTTTAATGGGAACAAGAAGCGGCGACATCGATCCGGGTGCGGTGGAGATGATCGCAGGCAAGGACGGCAAGTCCATTCATGAAACAGTGAGGATTTTAAATAAGGAATCCGGTGTTCTGGGACTGTCCGACGGTTTTTCGTCGGATTTCAGGGATCTGGAGGACGCTTATCTGGCAGGGGATAATCCGGCGGCAACGAGGGCGATGAAGGCGTTTGTGCTGCGGGTTGTCAAATATATCGGCGCATATGCGGCAGAGCTGGACGGGGCCGATGCGATCTGCTTTACGGCGGGCATCGGGGAGAACAGCCCGGTGATCCGGGAGCTGATCTGTCAGTCTCTGGGCTATCTGGGCGTCGCAGTCGACAGGGAGGCAAATCAGGTCAGGGGAAAGGAACGGGATGTTTCCGCACCTTTGGCAAAGACCAGAGTGCTTGTGATTCCGACCAACGAGGAGCTGGAGATCGCGAGGAATACGCTCGCAATCGTGAGAGGTTAGCGCGATACCGGCCCATAATAAAAAGGACGGGATAAACGATGGCAGGAATTGGATTGGAAAATTTGGGAAGTTTGCATACGCTCGTATTCAGCAGCCTGGAGTTTCTGGTCCGATACCTGCCTCTTTTTTTGCTGCTTTTCTTTCTGACGCCGGTAAGATACCGGAACTATGTGCTGTTTGCCTACAGCATCATTTTATACGGGCTGGGAGAGCCAAAATATGTGCTTGTGCTGCTTGGCATGTGCATGGTCAATTTCCTGTTCGGCAAATATCTGGAACCGGAGCGGGTGTCGGAATATATGCAGGGGCATCGGGAGGAAGGAAGGCGGAAGCTGTGGCTGGGCGTCGGGATTGCCTGCAACGCAGGGCTTTTGCTGTATTTTAAGGTTTCCAATGCCTTTGACGCGCATTTCCTTTTACCGATGGGAATCAGCTTTTATACGTTTAAGAGCATTTCATATCTGATCGATGTTTACCGGGCGGATACGGAAGCGGAGACGTCCTTTGTCCGGTTCGGGGCATATCTGTGCTGCTTCCCGCAGGTCGTGTCGGGGCCGATCATGCGCTATCCGGATGCGGTGCAGGGGCTGAAACGGGGAAAATTATCCTATGCGCGGCTGGAGGACGGACTCAGGATGCTCGTGGCAGGGCTTGCCATGAAGGTACTTTTGGCGGACCGGCTGGGGATTTTGTGGAATGACATCCAGACGATCGGGGTTGAAAGCATTTCGACGCCGCTGGCATGGCTGGGCGCTTTTGGCTATTCGATGCAGCTTTATTTTGATTTTGCGGGATATTCGCTGATGGCAGTCGGGATCGGCGTGATGATCGGGCTGCCGCGCATCAAAAACTTTGACCAGCCCTATTCGTCCCGGTCGGTAAGCGAGTTTTACAGAAGGTGGCATATGACGCTGGGCAGCTGGTTTCGGGATTATCTTTATATCCCGCTGGGCGGAAACCGGAAGGGCGCGGTCAGGACGGCGGCGAATCTGCTGTTTGTATGGGCGGTTACCGGCTTCTGGCACGGCGGCGGTCTGCATTTTATCGTGTGGGGACTGGTTCTGGGCATTCTGATCGTGATCGAAAAGTTCTGGCTTGGGAAATATCTGGCAAAGAGCAGGGTGCTTTCGCATTTATATGTACTGTTTGTGATCCCGCTGACGTGGGTGCTCTTTGCGGTATCCTCTCTGGGAGAGGCTGGGCGGTATTTTGCGCGGCTGTTTCCGTTTTTCGGGATCGGAGAGGCGGTAAACCCCGGCGATTTCTGGAAGGAGTTTACGATTTTTTGGCCGGTGCTTCTGGCGGCGGGCGTATTTTGCATCCCGGCGGTCTGCCGGTGGTTTGAGCGTCACAGAAAGAGCAGGCTGGTTACGGCAGCGCTGTTCGTGCTTTTCTGGGTATGCGTATATCAGATCTCGAATGTGGCGAACAATCCGTTCATGTATGCGAATTTCTGACGGCAGGAATGGATTGCAGAGAAAGAAAAGAGGATTCAGATACCATGAAGTTATGGAAAAAATGTCCGCTTCTTGTCCTGATCGCGGTCAGCGGGCTGATCTTAGAGCTGATCGGGCTGGCAAATCAAAACGGCATTTATGCAGATTACCGTCCGGACGGACCGGAGACGCCTGCGATGGCTGCGGTATTTACGGCGGCAAAGGACGGCGTATTCCCGTGGAGCGGCCTGGCGGGGCGCATGGAGGACAAAGAGCCGCCTGTAGGCAAAACGGATGAAAATGGCGGAAAAGAGCAGACAGGAGAAGCGGGAAAAGAAAGCCCGGAGGGCAGCGCACAGCAGGAAGCGGGCGGCACGGGAACCGGCGGGCAGGAAGTGTCCGGTGTGTCGGATAACAGCGTTTCCGGAAACGATGTATCCGGAAATTCGGCAGGACAGGAAAATGAGGGAGAAATAACGTACAGTTTTACGCAGGTGGATGAAAGCTATTTTGACGACGCGGCGTTTATCGGGGATTCCCGGACGCAGGGGCTTTTGGAATACGGCGGCATCGAGGATCATGCGGATTTTTACTGCAAGACGTCGCTGACCGTGTACAACCTGTTTGAAAAGCCCAAGGCGTTCATTCAGGACGGAAATGAAAAGATCACGCTGGAGGAGGCGCTGACGCGGCATTCCTATAAGAAGATCTATCTGATGATCGGCATTAACGAGATGGGAACCGGGACGCAGGAGTCGTTTTTTGAGGCGTATGCGCGGGCGGTTTACAAAATACGGGAGCTGCAGCCGGACGCGATCATTTTCCTGCAGGGGATCATGCGGGTGGCGGAGGGGAAAAACGCTTCCGATCCGATCTTTAATAATACGAACATCAACATCCGCAATGTGATGATCGAAACGCTGGCAAATGACAGGGATATTTTCTACCTTGACGTCAACGAAGCGGTGTGCGATGAAAACGGCAATCTGCACGCGGACTGGACGTTCGACCAGATCCATCTGAAAGCAAAATACTATCAGGTGTGGAAGGAGTATTTGCTGCAGCACGGGATTGTGAAGTGAGATCCCGGCAGAGAGGGGCGGCGGCTGGCGCAAAACTGCGGCGCACAGGGGGCGCACAGGGGTCAGAACAGTTCCTGATAAGTTTTAAAATTAAATGCGACAAGAGGTATTAAAGCCTCTGCCGCATTTATTTTTTTACGGTAGATTGAAGTAAAAAGCATAGTGCGGTAGAGCTTAAAAAACTCTATCGCACTATTTTTTTATCCAAAAATCAGAAAGGAGCGGGAGAAATGGCACGCAAGTACAAGAGATTGAGCTATGAGGACAGAAAGACCATAGAGGAAATGTGCCGGAATGGAAAGAAAGCGGACGAGATAGCAGCAGCTATGGACGTGCATAGAGCCACGATTTACCACGAGCTGCAAAGGGGCGGTGCTGGTGGTGGTAATAGGCAGCAGTACAGCGCAGATATGGCACAGAGGGCGATTTAATCAGAGAGAACGAAAGAAAGGCAGAAAATATGGAAAGATACATAAAAGCAAGAGATTACAAAATATTGATTTATGACAAAGGGGACAGAGAAAGCTATAGAGCGGCAATAAATGCACTGACAGAGGCGAAAAAAATGAGCGGGTGGGATAGAGTGCAAGGCGTAACCATTCATAAAGATTGTAGAATACCAGACCTTTACCACGGGGACGACTTAGCAATAATCATGGAAAGAGATAACGGAAACGGCGAATACAGCATAAAAATTATGAGTTAATGGCGGTAGCTGCCGCCAGCAAGCGCCCTTAATTCAGTGGGAGAATACCGCAGCCGGATATAGCGGGGGCGCTGGTTCAATTCCAGCAGGGCGTTTTAGGTAGCAGTTTGGCGGGCTGCACCAGAGAGCAGCAGGCGAATAGCTGCATCTGGATACCGTGAAAAAATAGCAGCGGGTATACCAGCTATAAAGTATGCAGTCGTTCAACAGGTTTTAAGCAGCTTTTTAATGCGAAAAGCGCCCACACGGTAAATTACGCCAGAATAGGGAGCGGTAGCAATGAAAATGCCGAGAGCGCCGCCGAAAGAAAGAGAGGCAGGGAATGGAGAATATAGCCCCCATACAGATAGCAGAACCGAAACGAGAGAAACGAGCAGCAGTAACAGCAGCGTATAGAAGAGGGTACGCAGATGCGCTGGAAGATATGAGGAAAAGGCAGAGGGAGAAGAAACGCCGCCGCCAGTATTTTATTATACAGAAATTGAATGGTATAGCGTTGCTGGCATTTACGGCGTTGGCAGTCTACATATTAGAGGGGGACGCTACAATAGCAATTTTAACAGTGCCGTTAGCGTTGTATATGATTTTCAGCCGGGAAATGTGCATAGTGAATAGATATTATTGGGAAACGAAAGAAAGGGACAAAAGAAATGATAAAAATTTTAGAGCTGTTCGGGGGAATAGGTAGCCCACGTTGTGCCATGCGTAATATAGGAATACCCGTAAAAGCTATTGATTACGTGGAGATAGACGAAAAGGCAGTACGTTCTTATAATGCCATGTTTTCTGATGAATTGGAATATAAGACGCAGAGCGTAGTAGGGTGGAACTTAAAGCCGGATATTTTAATACATGGTAGCCCGTGCCAAGATTTCAGCATAGCGGGACATCAAGGAAAAGCGACGGCAGAGGCAGGACGTATAAACCGTGGAAAGGGAGCGGATAAGGGGAGCGGGACACGTTCAAGCCTTATGTGGGAAACAATACATATTATAGAGCAAATGGGAGAATGGAAACCAAAATATGTTATTTGGGAAAATGTAAAAAATGTATTAAGTCGTTATATGCGTGTGAATTTTAATCGGTATCTATCAGAAATGGAGCGGTTAGGATACAGCAATAATTTTGAAGTGCTGGACGCAAGAGAGTTTGGACTACCACAAGCACGGGAAAGAGTTTTTACAGTATCAGTGCTGGGAAATGAAAAATTTTCGTTTGATGATTTGATTAAAACACCTATGAGGGATATAAACGATTTTTTGCTATCAGATGCGCCGCCAGTGTATGACGTGACACAGCCAAGCGTTTTAGAGGCAATAGGGAAAAAGGGGATACGGCGGGCGACGATAATAGAGGACTACGCATTTACGATTACTGCAAGGCAGGATAGAACGCCAGCACAGGTAATAGATATGGGAAACGGGCGCTATAGGTATCTGACAGAGTTAGAGTGCTGGCGCTTGCAAGGATATACAGACGAAGATTTCAATGCAGCGGCGGCAGTGCATAAGAGAGTAGGGCGCTATATAATGCCTCTTTATAAGCAGGCTGGTAATAGCATACCAGTACCGATATTTGAAAGTCTGTTTAGAAAAATGATACTGCATGAAACGGCAGAAAGTGGGGTAGTAAATGGCTATTTATAGAGAAGTAAGCACAGAGGTTTATTGCGATATATGCGGCGAAAAGGTTATAGGCTGGAACAGCGTAAGAAATGGAGTAAGTAAAATATGGGCGGCATATTTTGCGAGGCAAGAGGGTTGCACAACGGGGAAAAAGATTGTTTGCAAACAGTGCCGGATAAAGCAACGAATGGAAAAGTGCAGCTTACAAAAGAAATACGGAACTGCTGGAAAAGACGGGAGCGGCGCTTGTTTAGGTTTTGGTAGTGAGTGGGACGACGAACCTATAGAACAATGCAAACGCTGCATTGCGTGTGCCTCTTTTGACTGGGACGAAGAAAAGAAAAGGTTAAGCATAGGAGAAAGAAAACGAGGGAGAGCATGAGAAAGAAACATAAACGAGAAAACAAGGCGCTTAAGTTACTGATATGGATAGCTGCGGCAGCAGGAGTAACAGTTGTTGCATTATTTGCACTACTCACCAGCCGAGAACAACAGCAGGAGCATAAGAACGCTGATAAAAGGCAGCAGGCAGAGCCTCTGGTAATTGAAGTGCCGGAGCAGGCGACAGAGGGCAGCATACGGGTATTTGATTATGACGGTTGCTGTATTTACGCATATTACGGAAAAATCGAGATAAGGAACGACGGCAGGGACGGTAAAGAGATTGATATAGTTTGTGCCGGATACTTAGAGGGATACGAAGAACACAAAGAGCCGGACGAAACCGGGGAAAGAGAGGCAGAGCATGAGTAACGTATACATACGCAGCCAGAACAGAGAAAAGCTGTATATTTTTGGTATTTCCTTTAATTCCTTGCAGTACGAAGAACAACACGACTACAAGAGAGGGAAAGAGGCAGCAACACACCACACTATTTGCATTGCTGACGGCTGCTTAGAAGAAATTGCAGAGTATGAGAGTAAAGAGCGCTGTATAGAGGTACTGGACGAGATAGAGAAAGTATGCAGCAGCTATTTATATACAGAGGGCAGCATGGGGCTTATCAGAGGTAGCACGCCTACGCCGCCTATGGCAACGGATATACCGAGGGTATACCATATGCCGGAGAGGTAAGGACTGCGCATGGACGAATACAGCGAGGTAGTAAAAGAGTTTTACCGAGTATACAGACCATTACAGAAAAAGCACAACTTGCGTATGCACAGCAGATTTAGCATATATGACGACGGGTTTATAGAAATCTGGGAGTATATCGGAGAGCAGCGGAGTAAATGCGTATGCAAGGTAAAAGAAGAAAAAGATGTAGAGTGTTACAAAAGAGCGACAGAGGAACTACAAAACTATGGAAGAGAATGAGAGGGAGCAAGACATGAGAACAGGGCAGGATAAAAAGGAATTTATGCCGAACTTTTTAAAAGACCTTAACACGGAAATTTTAGAGCAGCTGACAAAGGGCGGCAGTGAAAAGAATGTAGTAGGACTGGCAGGGGACGTAAAGGAGCTGAAAGCGGTAGAGGCTGTATGCGGGCTACGGTTTAAGGGTTATCTGGGACTGGTTGAGGTGGAAAGACCGAGCGGGATAACGGACACGCTGGTAGTAGCGTTTGCGTGGGACACGCCGTATAAATCGACGCAGGGCGTAGAGTTTGACGTATTGCGGGAGTATCCGGCAGGCAGCAGGCTTTTACTTTACGGGAAGATGCAGACACTTAAAGATTTTTCCACGGGGCGGCAGCTGGTTTTTGTACTGGCTGATTTTGTAGCATTAAGCACAAAGGCAGAAAGGCAAAATGACATAGTGTTAGTGGGCGAGATTGTATATAAACCTACATACAGAGAAACGCCGAGAGGAAAGCGCATTTCTGATATTTTCGTAAAAGTAAGAAATCAGCTTACGAAGAGCAGCAGCCTTATACCGTGCATCTGCTGGAATGAAACAGCGGAAGAGGTGGCAAATTGGCTGCCGGGGGATACAGTGAAATTGATAGGAAGATTGCAGAGCCGGGAATATGAAAAGTTGATAGAGGAAATTTACGCAGACGGCGTAGTAGCGGAAAGAGTAACAGAAACACGTACAGCCTATGAGGTATCAGTACACACAATCAGAAAGGCAGAGGGAAAATGAGCGTTGAGCATATCGGAAAAGGTTATGTAAAAATCTGCGTGAGTGAGGAAGAGTTAGAGGATAGCATAGCAGGACTTAGCCAGTTAAAGCCTATTCTGCAAGCGCAGGTAATGAAAGGGAACGGAAGAAACAGACAGCAGGGGCTTTTTGATGCAGCAGAGCTGGGGAAACATTTTGACACAGCTATAGATGCAATGACAATGCTTTTAGCTGGCTTTAAAGAAGAAAGTGAGGTACAGAATGAAAAGTAAAACAATTTTAGGAGCAGACGGCACAACGGAAATGCGGGAAATTACAGTAGGGATACATGGGAAAGGCGGCGAGGTAGGAATAAGGGCAGTACAGCGGATTGCGGGTATGGTAAGCAGCTTAAAGCAGTGCAAAACGCCGCAGGAAGTATACGACAGATATTTACAGATTACGGGGTATTGCAAATGCTGTATTGATTGCGGCTTTATGGACGAAAAGGGAGCAGACGAGCTTATGTGCTTAGCCGCCTATCTGGCAGGAAATGAGCAGGCAAGGGCAGAGGCACAACAGAAAGAGGGTAAAAAGGCATGATGAAAGTGTATGTATGCAGCCCGTACCGGGCAAAAGACGGCGCAGAGCTGGACAGAAATATAGAATATGCGCAGGCACTTACACGGCGAGCGCTTAAGGCGGGCTTAGCGCCGATTACGCCACATTTGTATATAACGCAGTGTTTGGACGAGAAAAAGCCGCAGGAACGGGCGCAAGGGCTGGCAGCAGGAATGGAATTGCTGAAAGGTTGCGATTTTATGATTGTGGGAGATAAATACGGTATTAGCGAGGGTATGTACCGGGAGATAGAAACAGCAAAGGCGTTGCGTATTCCCGTGATAAATGATGCAGGGCTTTTAGTCCGGGCAAAACATGAGAAGCAGAGGGCAGAGAGGCTGGCAGAAGAATACGCCAAGAGGTATGCGTGCTGCTTTTGCAGAGGGAGAAACTTACATACTTGCAATGGGTACAGCTGCAAAGAGCCGTATCAGAGAGCCTACGATTATGCAATGAGCAAAGTAGCCGCAGGCTGCATGGTGGTAAAAATTGAATAAAAAGGAAAAGCCCCTACGGTACGGGAATACCATAGGGGCTAAGCTATACAGCTTTTAAACCTACAAATATTATAAGCGAAGTATGGCAGAAAAGCAAGGAAAAATCACGGGCAGCAAGCCCGTTTTACCACTTGATAAAAGTATTAACTATCCGACAGATATAGAGAAAAAGGGGTAAGGGTATGCCATACGTTGAGAGGATAACCAGAGCAGGGAAAACGATAGAGGTAGAAAGGTATTTTACAAGCAGATATAAAAAGCCGGGGATAAAGAGAGGAGATAAAGTTAAGCCAACAAAGGAGCAGCAGGCAAAGGTAAATACCAGACAAGCGGAGAGAAAGTTAAGAATACTGATGAACGCTAATTTTGGTTATGGGGACTACCATTTAGAGCTTGACTATATCCGAAAGAAAGGGCAGCCGGACAGAACAAAAGAGCAGATGCGCAAAGACATAGATGTATTTTTAAGGGAGTGCCGGAAAGAGTACAAAAAGGCAGGGTTAGAGCTTAAGTACATACACGTTATGGAGATAGGGGAAAGAGGTGCAAGGCATCATCATTTAGTGATAAATAAAATTGACACAGAGATTTTACAGCGCTGCTGGTATAAGGCATATGAGGGGCATAACCGCATAAAGGTTTTTCCTCTGGACGACAGCGGCAATTATGCGAAACTGGCAAGCTATTTTATCAAATACACAGACAAGCACAGAAAAGACGAGGACGGGGCATTGCAGGGCAAGCGCTGGAATTGCAGCAAGAACCTTGTAAGACCAGAGCCGGAAATAAGAGTAATTACAGATAGGCAGTGGTTTAAGGCAGAGCCGAGAGAGATAAAAGGTTATTACGTAGACAAGGATAGCGTGAGCAAAGGCGTACACAGCCCGGATTATTACGGGTATGGGTATTTCAGATATACGTTAGTCAAATTAGAAGAGAGGGGGGGGATAAGATGCAGATAATAAAAGGATTGCTGATTGTGGCGGTATTGATTTTGACAGTTTTGCTGCTGATTGTGGCACTGGCGATACTTGCGTTTGGAATAGCAGCAGAAGTAATGCGGCGGCAGGACGAGTGGGTAGACAACGGGAGCAGAAAGGAGAAAGCGGAAAATGATAGAGAGGCTTAAATACTGGTTATTCCAGAAAGGGAAAGGCTGCCACCACTGCTGCATACGGTGTGAATATTTTGATATTTGCCGTTGGGACGTAATGACGGGAAAGACAGCAGAGCAGGAGCAGACCGTAGAGCTGCTGGCAGTAGAGGCAGCAAGAAAGGACGGAAACACCGGGTTGCTGTATCAAATTTACAAGTATGTGGAGTTTAAGAAAGGGGAGAGGCGAAAGCATGAAGAATTTTAGACTTGACGACGAAAGCGGGCATCAAGAGGCACTGTTTAGCTGGGCTGGGTATAACATGGGACGTATGCCGGAACTGGAATATATGCACCACGTACCAAACGGCGGCAAGCGTGACAGAGCGACAGCGGTAGCCCTTAAGAGGCAGGGCGTAAAAGCAGGAGTGCCGGACATTGTTTTACCAGCTGCAAGAGCAGGGTATCACGGACTTTACATTGAGCTTAAGGCTGGTAAGAATACCACAACGGAAAATCAGCGGCGCTGGTTAGAATATCTGCGGCAGCAGGGATATTATACAGCGGTATGTTATGGCTGGCAGAAAGCGGCAGAGCTGATAGAAACGTACTTGCTGCGCACGGAAGAGCTGGGAGAGGCAGGGAAGATATGGCACAGATAAAAAAATTAACACGGAAAATAAAGGAGCAATGCAGAACGTGTGGCGAGTTTCAAAAGAAACGCTGTAGGTTAGGACACAATGCCTACTGCTACAGAAAAAGCCAGAAAAAATGCGGAGATTATCAAAAGGTATCAATCACGCAAGCGGCAAAAGAGTTGGCAGACGTGGCGGGCATTGATATAAACAAAATGCGCTAAGAGGCGAGCGCAGGAAGTGAGGAAAAGAATGAAAACAATAAGCATTTTGAATTTAAAGGGCGGCGTTGCAAAGACCTTTACAGCAGTAAATATGGCATACGAGCTGTACCGCAGAGGGTTTAAGGTGCTGCTGATTGATAACGACAAGCAGGGAAATGCAAGTAGGGCGTATGGAAGATATGACGCAGAGAGCGTAGCGCCGATAACAAAGCTGCTTAGTGGAGAATGGCAGAGAGCAGGAGAAATTATACAACATACAGAGTATGAGGGGATAGACATTATAGCCGCTAATCTGTCACTTTTCGGGGCTGCATGGAATTTGACGAGGGAAGAAAACGAAAACCAGATAGAGAGATATAAGAGGCTGACGGAGAGAACGGCAGGGGTAAGCAATTACTACGATTACTGCATAATAGATAATCCGCCGGACATAGGGCTTAACGTGGTAAATGCGCTGGCAATCACGGACGAGGTTATAGTACCCGTGAAGATTGACGAGGACGCATTAGAGGGGCTGGACATTGTGGCAGAGCAGATAGAGGACGCAAAGGCATTTAATGAGCGGCTGCATCTGGGCGGAGTGCTGGTAACGTCTTACCAGAATACGGACGGAGAGGCAGCGGGCGTGGAATGGCTGGCACAGAATGGAAAGTACAAAATACTGGGCGTTATCAGATATTCCAAGAAAGTAGCGGAAAGTTCATTTATGCGAAAGCCGATTTATGAATATAGCCCATGCTGCGGAGCGGCGCAGGGATACAAGAAATTTATTACAGAGTACACGGGGAAAGCGAGATAAATTATGACGGTTTTTGAAATGTTTTTAAGTATATGGCTTTTTCTGTATAGATTAAAAAGAAAGGTACGGGCTTTAACAGAAAGTGATTTTAACCGTATGCTGTATAGTGACGATTTGACCTATGAACAGAAAATCTATTTGATTTATTTTAGATACGCATAAAGAAAAAAGTGAGGGAAAGAACATGGCAAAGGCAAAATTTGGTTTAAATGATATTTTGAACGCAAAGAGCAGAGCTGCGGCAGCAGGCAGGGTGGAAGATTACGAAGAGATTTATTTAAGCCCTTATGAGGTTAGGGCTGCGCCGGAGAACACGCACCAGAGTTTAGAGAACATAGAAGAACTGGCAGACAGTTTTTTACACGTAGGGCAGGAGCAGCCCACGGTAATTGCAAGGGTAAACGGCGAGTTTCGGATAGTGGACGGGCATAGAAGAAATGCAGCAAATATTATGAATTTGGAGCGGGGGCATAAGGAGTATGAGAAAGTAAAATACCGCTACAAGGACATGACAGAAGCAATGTATGAGCTGTCCTTACTGGCGGGCAACGGATATACGCAGGAGCTTACAGCATACGAAAAGACCAGATTGGTAGAGCGGACAAAAGCGGCGCTTATCCGGGCAAAAGAAGAGGACGGATTAGAGATTAAAGGAAAGATGCGGGACTTAGTGGCGGCTATGCTGAATGAGAGTAGCACAAACGTAGCCAGAATGGAGAGCATTAACAACAATGCCACGCCGGAGATTAAAGAGCAGCTGAAAAATGGGAACATGGGTATTACGGCTGCTTATGAGGCGGCAAAGTTGCCAGAGGACGAGCAGAGGGAAATTGCGGAGCAGGCAGCAGGCGGCAGTATAAGGGCAAAGGAGATAGCCGCAAAGGTGGCAGAGAAGAAAGCGGGGGACGATTACGAAACACCACACCCGGAAAGCATTACATCATTGTGTTATTCCTGCCAGCGATATAAAGATTGCAACGTAAAGACCGGGACGTGTGAGAAGTGTGACCAGTACATAAACAAGGCAGAGGAAGAAAAGACAGACGAGCAGAGGTATAACGAAGAGCAGGACAGAATAGACCGGGAAACAAAGAAGAAATTGCAGGAGAAAGCGGACGCAGAAAAAATGGAGCATCTGCCAAGCGACGCAAAAGCAAAGAAGTATATCAGAGTTTCAAAGCAGACATTTAAAGCTGTATGCGCAGGGTTACTGCCGTATCTGCTTTTGAAGTATGAAAAGTATAGCGCCGGGGAGATTGCGGTTATACAAGAATTTGAAGAGGGCAGAGCCACTGGAAAAACAAAAGAGCTTTACATATCCTGCGTGGATACAGAGGAAACGCATACAGCTATTGCAGAGGGCTACTGCGTTCTGGGAATTTTGGAAAAGGAGATAGCAGTAGAAAAAGGCTGGCTTAATGAAGTGTCCGAAACGGACACCGAGGGGGGCAACTTCCGGGACAAATGAGCATTGACGATTACAAAACAGAAAGCGAGGGCAAAGCATGAAATACAGACAGTGGAAAAAGAATTATAAAAAACGGTATGGGGTAAACCCGCCAGCAAGCATAGACAAGAGAAAACAGAGAAAGGCAGCAGCAAGGGCAATAAAAGCCCTTGCTAAAGTTGATTTCATGGAAAGTATAGGGAGAGCCGCAGAAACAATAACGGGAGCAATGGCAAATCTTATGCGTGCGCTGGGAAATGGAATGGACGCAGCAGGGACAGTGTGCCGGAACGCAGCGGATTATATGCAGCCGTTAGAGATTAAGGGAAATGTTCTTAGCTGGGAAGTAAAGCCAGTGGTATGCGATTATGGAGTATATGAAAATAACGCATTGAACGGCAGCAGCGTACTTAAACTGATTACAAACAGCAGGAGAGCAGCAGAAAAGATAGTGGAGATTATGCAGCAAGACAATTTAGAACATATTAGACTTAATGAGCCGGAACGGATACAAAAGAGGCAGGACGCAGCGGACAGTTTGCGGGCAGCAGTTATTACAGCATACGAAAAAGAGGTGGTAGAAAATGGATAAAGATTTAGAAAATTGGCTTTACAGACCGATTTACCCAGAAGAGGAATTTTTTAAGAAAGTTGAGGCGGCATTAGGATTTAAACTTTTTATCTGGCAAAAGGCTTTTATAGTTACGGGAGTATTTAGGCAGTATGGGGAAACTACAGCAGAGATTTTAAGGGAATTGTTAGAAACAAAAGCAGAACCGCTGGACTATATGAAAATAACGCATTGAACGGCAGCAGCGTACTTAAACTGATTACAAACAGCAGGAGAGCAGCAGAAAAGATAGTGGAGATTATGCAGCAAGACAATTTAGAACATATTAGACTTAATGAGCCGGAACGGATACAAAAGAGGCAGGACGCAGCGGACAGTTTGCGGGCAGCAGTTATTACAGCATACGAAAAAGAGGTGGTAGAAAATGGATAAAGATTTAGAAAATTGGCTTTACAGACCGATTTACCCAGAAGAGGAATTTTTTAAGAAAGTTGAGGCGGCATTAGGATTTAAACTTTTTATCTGGCAAAAGGCTTTTATAGTTACGGGAGTATTTAGGCAGTATGGGGAAACTACAGCAGAGATTTTAAGGGAATTGTTAGAAACAAAAGCAGAACCGCTGGACTATACAAGACCACCAGAGAACGTAAGAGCCAGATTTTATAGGGACGAGCTTAGGGAAATACAGAAGAAATTACAAAGAGCAGGAATAGAAACAAGGCAAGTATTTTGGAGTGAAAAAGAAAGGCGTAGTTATTACTGGAAAAACGGAGCGCCGGAGAGATGCAAAAACCCAGATTGCAAAAACTGCCCGTTTCCACCATGTAGGAAAGGAGAGGCAAATAATGAGTAATATTTTACTTGCAATTATTGCATTGCTGCTGGTAAGCATCTGGCAACAGCTCAAAGAGATTAACGAAAGAAGAAAAGGAGATATGGACGGAGAAAAGGAGAAAAAGGGAAATGCAGAATTTGGAAACAGAAAATAAGAGCGGAGAAACGACAACGCAGGAAATGGCAGATACAGCAGAGGCAATGCAGCAGGAAGAGCAGACGGAAGATAACCGGGTAACATTTACAGCGGCAGAGTTAGAGGGGCTGATACAGAAAGCAGCACGGGCAGCAGTAGCAGAGTACAAAAAGCAGGAAGAGAAAGACAGAAAGCAGAATAAGTACCACAATACCTTTATGCTGATGAAATGTTACCGGGACGCAGCTTTTCACATTGAGAACGCAATAAGCGACGGGGAGCAGCTGGAACTTGCAGGAATGACAGACGAGCAGCAGCGTACATACTTAGAGAGTATCAGACGCAGCCGCTTTAAAACTCTGATTATGACGGCGCATATCGACAAGGCGGTAGAAGAGATAGAACGCAGGAGAAAGGCAGCAGACAGAGAGATAGAGTATAAGGCGTTTGAAATGTACTTTATGCAGGGTATGGACTATGCAAAGATTGCAGAGGAACTGGACACGGGAAACAGCACGCCAAGACGCTGGATAACAGCCATTATAAATGAGCTGTCGGTATTGTTGTGGGGAATGGACGAGGACAAGATAAGATAGCAGGAATAGGCGGCATGACAAAAGAATGAAAAAAACATGAAATTTACATGGAAAAACAAAAGAGATATAATGGTAGCATGGAAAGAGTAGGCGAGAGCTTAACCGCAGAGGCGGCAGCAGTAACCTACTCTTTTTGTTTTCATTCTTTAGCCTCCACCCAGCGCATGAAACTTAGGGCGCTGGGATACTAAAAGAAAGAGAGGGGACAGCGTGAAAGAATGGGCTAAGAGTTTTTATTTATCAGCAGCGTGGGAGAATACAAGAGCTGCTTACTTAATGTCACAAGACTTTATTTGTGAGAGATGCGGAGAGCCTGCAAAGATAGTACATCATAAGCGCTGGCTTAACCGTGACAATATCAATGACACAGACATAACGCTTAACTGGGATAACTTAGAGGCGTTATGCCAAGACTGCCACAACAAGGAGCATCATAAAAGCGCACCGAGGCTGCGTTATAGATTTGATGCAGACGGCGGTATAATCCCCCCTATGCAGAAAAGAAATTAAAGGGGACAAATACCGAGGGGGATACCCTAAAATTACCCTACGGGCGTGCGCAGGCGTGGTGTAGGGGGTGTGGTATGGGGCAGAGGAACTGAAAGCGGGGTAAAAGAATGGCAACAAGGAAAGAAAAGACAAAAGAACAGAGGATAAAAGCAGAAAAGACCAGACTTAAAGGAATTTTTAAAGACTTAGACGAAAACAAAAAGAAGTTAGTAACGCCGCTGATAGAAAAGGCTGCTTTTATGAGTGTTGAGCTGGACGACTTGCAGGCAATGATAGAAAAAGACGGCTGGACAAGCGAATACCAGAACGGGCAGAACCAGTGGGGAACAAAGAAAAGCCCAGAGGCAGAAACTTACATAGCCTTAAGCAAGAACTATGCAGCAATCATTAAGCAGCTGACAGAATTAGTGCCAGCAGCAAAGCGGAAAGCAAGCAGACTGGCGGCACTGCGGGAAGAATAGCCCGGAGTGATACCGTATAAAAATTATATCTATGAGTACCACGCAAAGATTACAAGCGGCGAAATAATAGCGGGGAAATGGATAAAACAGATATATAAAATCATTGTGGACGCACTGGAAAAGCAGGAGTATTTTTTTAATGCGAAAGCTGCAAATAAGGCTATTAAATTCATTGAGAATTTTTGCCACCACAGCAAGGGGCGCAATGATTTATTGAAACTGGAACTATGGCAAAAGGCTATAGTTTCTGTTATTTTTGGGGTACAAGACGAGGAAAAAATACGCATTTTCCGAGAAATATTTATAGTTATCGGCAGAAAAAACGGCAAGAGTTTATTTGCGTCTGCGATAATTGCATACATGGCATTTTTAGAGCCGGAATACGGGCAGGAAATTTACTGTTTAGCACCAAAGCTAGACCAAGCAGCGCTTGTATACGACGGCTTTCATAAAATGGTACTGGCAGAGCCGGAGCTTGAAGAGCTGGCGAAGAAACGCCGCAGTGATATTTACATTGAGGAAAGCAACACGTTTGTAAAACCGATTGCTTTCAATGCCAAGAAATCAGACGGTTTTAACCCGCAGCTGGTGGTATGTGATGAAATGGCGGCATGGAGCGGGGACGCTGGACTTAAGCAGTATGAGGTTATGAAATCTGCTTTAGGCGCACGTACCCAGCCTATGATTTTGAGTATCAGTACAGCTGGATATATCAACGACAGTATTTATGACGAACTGATGAAACGCAGTACCAGCTTTTTAAAGGGCAACAGCAAAGAGCGTAGGCTTTTACCGTTCCTCTACATGATTGACGACGTGGAAAAGTGGAACGATTTGGACGAGCTGAAAAAGGCTAACCCTAACATGGGCGTTTCCGTAAAAGAAAGCTTTTTCGTTGATGAAATAGCCGTAGCAGAGGGCAGCTTAAGCAAGAAAGCAGAGTTTCTGACGAAGTATTGCAATATTAAGCAGAACAGCTCTATTGCATGGCTGGAATATACGACAGTAGACGGCGCAGGCGTTGAAAAGACCTTAGAGGACTTTAGGGACTGTTACGCCGTGGGCGGCATTGACTTAAGCCAGACAACAGACTTGACCGCAGCAAGCGTGGTAATTGAGAAAGAGGGTAAGCTATATGCGTTTACTCAATTCTTTATGCCACGGGGAAGAATTGAACACTTGCAGGCGACGGACGGCGTGCCTTATGACATATTTGTTAAAAAGGGGCTGATTACTTTAAGCGGCGAGAACTACGTAGACTATCACGACGTTTACAACTGGTTTACTATGCTGCTGGAAGTATACGGAATACGACCGCTTAAGATTGGCTACGACCGATATAGCGCACAGTACCTTATTACCGATATGGCAAATTATGGTTTCCACATGGACGACGTATACCAGGGCGAAAACCTTACGCCAGTTATCCGTGAGTTTGAGGGCATCATAAAGGACGGCAATTTTAAGATTGCCGACAACAATTTACTAAAGACACATTTTTTAAACGTAGCGCTTAAGCACAATATGGAAACAAGGAAATTCAGACCGATTAAGATAGAGCAGCGGGCGCACATTGACGGTTTCGTATCTGTTATTGATGCAATGACGGTACGGCAGAAATACTGGGAAGAGTGCGGCGAGCTGCTGAAAAACGCCGCATAGAAAGGAGAGTGAACGGTATCAAATTCTTAGATTATCTTTTTCATGGGAAAGAGCTGCGATATATTGACAGCTATTTTAAGATGCTGAACGGGTACAGCCCTACGTTTACCAGCTATAGCGGCGGTGTATACGAAATGGACTTGACGAGGACAGCAGTAAATAATTTTGCTACACATTGCAGCAAATTAAAGCCGGAGATTACGGGCAGCGCCCTTAAGCATCTGGAAAAAACATTACAGCATAAGCCTAACTATTTCATGGATACTACAAAGTTTATTAAGCGGCTTGCGACCTACGTAGCAGTAGAGCATACCGCTTTTATTGTACCTATCGAGGACAAAATAGGCAGGCTATGCGGCTGGTATCCGCTGCGTGCGGAACGCTGCGAGGTGGTAGAGGTAAAAGGACAGGTTTACTTGCGGTATCTGTTTGCAAATGGGGAGCATGGGGCTATTGAGTTTGAAAAAGTAGGTATCATAACAGACTTTGAGTACACAGACGACCTTTTCGGAGAGGATAACCGCACGCTTAAGCCGACTATGCAGCTGATACATACGCAGAATGAGGGCATTATAAATGCCGTCAAAAACTCTGCAAATATCCGCTTTCTGGCAAAGGTGGCAAATATGCTGAAACCAGAGGATATTAAGAAAGAGCGGGAACGGTTTACCGAGGACAATTTAAGCGCCGACAATGACAGCGGAATGATTATTTATGATAATAAGTTTTCGGAGCTGAAACAAGTAGAAAGCAAGCCATACACGCCAAACGCATTGCAGATGCAGAATATACAGGAAAATGTATGCACGCATTTTGGTACTAACATGGATATTTTGCAAAACAAATTCAATGAGGAAACGTGGAACGCATATTACGAGGGAAAGATAGAACCGTTTGCAATCCAGCTTTCCCTTGTTATGTCAAACATGACATTTTCAGACAGAGAGATAGCGTGCGGAAATGCTATTACTTTTTCTGCAAACCGCCTGCAATATGCCAGCAATGCAACAAAGCTGCAAGTAAGCACACAGCTTTTTGACCGTGCGCTGCTGAACCGTAACGGCGTAATGGATATATGGAATATGGCACACGTAGAGGACGGGGAAAAGTATTATATCCGAAAGGAATACACGGAAGTAAGCGAGCTGAACAACAGTAACAAAGAGCCGAAGATTATCATACAGCAAGTACCGCAGGCGGGGCAGCAGGGGACAGACGACGGAAAGGGAAAAGAACCGACAGAGGGCGAGCCGAAAGAGCCGCCAGACGACGGGAAACAGAAAGAGGGTGTAAACAATGCCGATTAAGAAAGAGCGGGAATATAGGGCGCTGGCAGCGCCGCTGACTGCGCAGGCAGCAGCCAAAAGAATAGATACAGACTATTACGTAGAGGGGTACGCTACAACTTTTGACAAGCCGTATCTGCTTTATGAATTTGAGGACGGGACAAAGTTTTACGAAAGGATAGACGCACACGCACTGGACGGCGCAGACATGAGTGATGTTATTATGCAGTACGACCATGCAGGCAGAGTGTTTGCCAGACAGTCAAATAAGACGCTTATTTTAGTGCCAGACCATAAAGGGCTTTTAGTGGCGGCTGACTTAGGAAAGACAGACTTAGCCCGTGGGTTATATCAGGATATTGACGCAGGCATGATTACTAAAATGTCATGGGCGTTTACCGTGGCAGAGGAAACATACGACAGAGTAACACGTACAAGGACAATTTTAAAAATAAAAAAGGTTTATGACGTATCCGCAGTGAGCATACCAGCAAACGGGGATACTGAAATAAGCGCCCGTAATTTTGCACATAGGAGTTATGAGGCAGAACGGCAGGAGTTGCTTAACAGACGGGTAGCACTACTAAAGATTAGAGCGAATTTATAACACAAAAAAAGGAGAACAGAAACCATGAGATTAAAAGAAATTGAGGCAAGATTAGCCCAGATTAGAAACGAGCTGAACACCAGAGCGGCAGAGTTGACCGCAGAGGAAATTACAGCACTGGAAACAGAGGTAACAGACTTGCAGGAAGAGCGCACGCAGATTTTGGAGCAGGCAGAGAGAAGAAATAATCTGCTTGCCAGAATTGCGGCAGGAGAATCGATTGACGACGGACAGGGCGGCGAGGGAGCAGCACCGAGAGTACTTAGGAATTTTAGCGGTGCAGCCGGAGAGGGCGACGACGGCGACAAGTACGGCAGTATGGAATACAGAAAGGCATTTATGCGTTATGTATGCCGTGGTGCAGCTATTCCGGCAGAGTACAGAGCAGATGCAGTGAGCAGCACAACGGACGTAGGCGCAACAATTCCCACAACGGTGCTGAACCAGATTGTGCAGAAGTTAGAAAGTACGGGAATGATTTTGGCGCTTGTAACCAGAACTGCATACAAGGGCGGCGTGGCTATCCCGGTGTCTACGGTTAAGCCTACTGCAACATGGGTAGCAGAGGGAAAAAGCAGCGACAAGCAGAAATTTACCGCTACAAAAGACGGCATGATTACTTTTGCATATCATAAGCTGCGCTGCGCCGTTGCGGTAAGTCTGGAAGTTGACACAATGGCAATCAGTGCTTTTGAGGCTATGCTGATTAACAACATTGTAGAGGCTATGACAAAAGCACTTGAGCAGGCGATTATCAGCGGCGACGGAAACGGAAAACCGAAAGGAATTTTAAACGAAACACCAGCAGAGGGGCAGAAACTTACCAGCTTAAAACCTGCTTATGCGGACTTAATCGCAGCAGAGGCAGCATTACCGCAGGCATACGAAAACGGGGCAGTATGGTGTATGAGTAAAAACACTTTCATGCAGTATTACGGACTGACCGACAGCAACGGGCAGCCTATCGGCAGAGTAAACTACGGTATTGCAGGAAAGCCGGAGCGCTTTTTGCTGGGCAGACAGGTAGTGTGCTGCGATTATGTGACCACATACAGCGCCGGAGTAGCAGAGAATACAGCTTTTGCTTTCCTTTTCAACTTTAAGGACTACGTGCTTAACACCAACTATGCAATGGGCGTAAAGAAGTACGAGGACAACGACACGGACGACAAAGTAACAAAGGGTATCATGCTTGCAGACGGCAAGGTAGTTGATAAAAACAGCCTTGTTACTATCTGCATGGGAAAAGCAATGTAAGAAAGTGGGTGCATGGCGCTTATAAAGCGCCGTGCGTTGGAAAGGTGGACGCTATGAAAGGGCATTTAGATGTTAAGAAACTGGAAAAGTACAAGAAAACAGATTTGCAGAAACTTGCGGAAGAACTGGGAGTAAGCAAAGAGGGGACAATTAAAGAGATTGCGGCACGCTGCGCAGAGATTGAGGTAGAAATACAAGACGAAAGCGAGCTTACGGAAGAGGAAAAAGCAGTAGCAGAGCAGGCGGCGGCAGAATATGCAGAGGAAAGCAAGAGAGAAGAGCCGGAAGAGGACGACGAACCACAGGAAACGGGAAAGGTTAAGGTAGAAGTTACAAAGCGTTACCTTGACAGGAGACTTAACCAGATTAAAGAGGCAGGCAGTACGTTTTACGTGGATAAAGCAAGAGCTGACGAACTGGTAAGTGAAAAAGTGGCGAAAATTACGGGATAAGAGAGCAGAGGGTGGATGTTGCATCAGAGTTATTTAAGACATGGTGCGACAACCACCCTCTTTATTTTCGTTTTCAGAAAGAGGGTGCAGGGTATGGCAGCAGATGCCACAACATTAACGGAAAAGATGCGAGCGGCGCTGCGTATCAGCAGCACAAGCGAAAAAATCACAGAAGAAATTAACGACTGTATAGCTGCCTGCAAAGCAGACCTTGCAAATGACGGCGTGAAAAGGATTGACGAAAAAGACGGGCTGATAATCAGAGCCGTTACGCTGTACTGCAAGGCTGAATTTGGCTATAACAACAATGCGGAAAAATTCAGAAACTCATACGACACATTGAAAATGCGGCTTTCTATGTCAAACGAATACAACACGCCGAAAGTGTCCGAAACGGACACCGAAAACGGGGAAAGCGGGGGATAAAATGGCAGAATGGGTGGACGAATTAACACTTGTAAAAGTGACAGAGCCGGACGAGCGAGTAAACAGTAACGGATTTGCAGAGCCGGGAAAAGAAAGCAGGCGTACTGTTTTCTGCAACATGAAATCAGTAGGTTATAACGAGTATTTCAAGAGCCAGCAGACCGGGAAAGTAGTAGAACGGAAATGCGACGTACATAAGGCAGATTATGAGGGAGAGGACACCGTAGAGGATATGGACGGGAAACGCTTTTTTGTGCTTAAGACGTATGACATAGACGACGACACCATAGAGCTTACATTAACCGACTTGCGCCACAAGGAAAAGAGGGTGTAGGCATGGGAGATTTTACAACGGTTGGCTTAGAAGAGGTTATAGAGGCATTTAGTAACAGAGAGCAGGCGACGGTTGAGGCAGTCCCTAAGATGCTGAAAGCAGGCGCAGACGTGCTGGTAGAGGCGCAGCGTGCAGAGGCAAAGGCTATGGGGATTGAAGAAACGGCAGGCTTTATAAATGCCATTAAGGCTACCGCCATAAAGGGCGACGATACAGAGAAATACGTAGAGGTATACCCGCAGGGCAGAGCCAAGCACGGAAACGACAGAAAAGGAGACAGTGGCAACGTGCGCTACACTACTATCGGCTTTGTGGCAGAATACGGGACAAGCAGCCAGCCTGCACGCCCGTATATGACTACAGCAAATGCAAAGGCGCAGGACAAAGTAGTAGCAGCACAGCTGGAAGAATGGGAGAAAGCGACGAATGGATAGCTTAAAAAAGGTATTGGAAAGCGCAGGGCTGCCAGCTGAAAGAGGCGTATACACGGGAAAGAATAAGCCCGCAGCATATTATACCTTTTTGCGGCTGACAAAAAACGCAGCGGTAAACGCAGACGATACAGCAGACGGCAGCAAAGAGCTATACAGAGTTACGCTTTTTCACAAGGGCGATTTTGAGGCGCAATTAAAAAAGACGCTGGAAGTGCTGGCGGCAGCAGGCGCTTATATTAACGGCGTAGACACAGAAAACTACGAAACAGATACGGGCTACTGGCTTGTACCTATCACAATCGAAATTTTAAAGGAGTGACAAAACAATGACATTAGGCTTAAGAGATTTGTACTATGCACTCTGCACAGAAACAGAGGCAGACAGCGGCGTAACGGAAAAATACGGCGCACCTAAGAAAATGGCTGATATTATGACAGCCGAGTTATCAGTATCCACAGCAGATGCAACATTATACGCAGACGACGTATTAAGTGAAAGCGCTACGGAATTTTCCAGCGGCAGCTTAAAGTTAGGCGTTAAAGACCTTACACCAGAAGTGCTTGCAGAGGTATTGGGGCAGCTGGTAGACAAAAATAAGGTAGTATGGGCGGGCAAGGATAACGAGCCGCCTTATATCGCTATTGGCTTTAGAGCGCCGAAAAAAGGCGGTAAATTTAGATATGTTTGGCTGCTTAAGTGCAAGTTTAAAATCCCGTCTGAAAAGTATGAGACTAAGGGCGAAAGCATCACTTTCCAGACACCAGAGGTAGAAGCAATCTTTACCGTAAGAAAGAAAGACGGACTTTGGAAAGCGGACTTTGTGGGACTTCCTACAGAAACAGCAGCTACAACATGGTTTACGGAAGTGCCAGAGCCAGCAGAGGCGTTGGAAGCAGTGTAACAGAATACGAGGAAAGGAGAAAGGCGTAGCGCGGGCTACGCCTTAATTTTATGCAATGAGCGCAATGAATGACGGCGGTTATACCGTGGAACTGAAAGGGAAAAAGTACAGATTACTTTTTACACTTAATGCACTGGAAGAATTGCAGGACAAGTGCGGGGGATATGACAAGCTGTCAGAGGTATTTAACCAGAATAACAAGGACTGGGTAAAGGATACCAAGTGGCTGCTTACTATGCTGATTAACGAGGGACTGTTAGAAGAGGACGAAAACGCAGAGCTTTTAAGCGAGGACAAGGTAGGCAGGCTGATACATTTAGGGAATATCCGGGAAGTACAGAACGCTATTTTTGCATCTTTTGTAGCAGGAACAGCCGGGGACGGAAACGGGGACGAAGAGGAAAGCGGAGAAAGTGAAACGGGGGAAGTGGCAGCCGTGCAGGAAAATTAGATACTGCACGGCTTTTGTATATCGCAATCGGACTGCTGGGGTACAGAGAGCGTGAGGCGTGGAGAAAAACGCCTTATCAGATTATAACGCTGTTTAAGTACCACAAGGAATATAACCCGCACATTTTCCGACAAGAGCGGGCAGCAGAACCGACAGCCGCAGAGGAAATGGACGATATAGACAAGGCTTTAGGGGGGCTGTAATTTATGGCTGATAAGACACAGAACATTAAAACACGCCTAAGTTTTGACGGCGAGGCAGAGTATAAAGCAGCCTGCAAGGAAATTAACAGCACCCTTAAAGTGCTTAATTCGGAAATGAAACTTGTAACGGCTGAATATAAGGACAACGCAAATAGCGTAGAGGCTCTGAAAGCAAAGCAGGAAGTATTACAAAGGGTTTATTCAGAGCAGGCAAAAAAAGTAAAAGAAACCGAGGCGGCATTAGAGAAATGCCGGAAAACAACGGGACAAAACAGCGAGGAAAGCAAAAAGCTGGAGGCGCAGTTAAATTACCAGAAAACAGCACTTGTAAAAACGGAGCAGGAGCTTAACAAGACAGCTGCGGATATGGAAAAAGCCGGAAGAGCCGCAGACGATATGGGTAAGGAAATTGAGGAAAGCGGACAGCAGGCAGAAAGCGCAGGCGGCAGGTTTTCTGGTTTGGGCGGTATTTTAGGCGGGCTGGGCGGCGCAATGGCAAAAGGCGTAACCGTCATAGGTACGGCAGCCGCAGCAATCGGGACGGCAGTAGTAGCAGGACTTGCATATACGGTAAGCCAAGCGGACGAGGCGAAAGGGGCGTTAAATGATTTTTGCGCATCTACGGGAACGGCGACAGAAGAGGCAGACCAGTATAAGCAGGTTATGGAGAATATCTATAACGGCAATTATGGCGAGGGCTTTGAAGATATAGCAGCGTCTATGGCAACAGTCAAGCAGCAGGCGGGAGATTTGGGAGCGGACGAGCTGGAAAAAATGACGACCAACGCATTAACCCTGCGCGATACGTTTGAAATGGACGTAGCGGAAAGCACGAGGGCTGCAACGCAGCTGATGCAGCAGTTTGGAATATCCGGCGACGAGGCATATAACCTGATTGCGCAGGGGGCGCAGCAGGGGCTTAACCAGAACGGGGACTTGCTGGACGTTATCAACGAATACAGCAACCAGTATGCGCAGGCAGGGTTAAGCGCCGAGGATATGTTTAACTCTATCCAGAATGGGGCGAATGAGGGCGTATGGAGCATTGATAAAATGGGCGACGCTTTCAAAGAGTTTAGCATACGAATGAATGACGGGACGGCAAACGAATACCTTATAAGTCTGGGGCTGAACGCAGACGAAATGGTGGGAAAATTCCAAGCCGGGGGCGACAGCGCAAAAGAGGCAATGAACCAGATAAGCGAGGCGCTAAAGAATTGCGACGACGAAAGCCTACAGTATACCGTAGGCGTAGGGCTTATGGGTACTATGTGGGAAGATATGGGAGCAGATGCTTGTACTTCCCTTATGGACGTTGAGGGACAGATAAGCAAGACTACGGACGCAATGGGGCAGATTAACGCCGTTAAGTATGACACATTCGGCGAGGCTATGAAAGGCACAGGCAGGATATTGCAGACCAGCTTTATTATGCCTATCGGAGAGCAGGCGTTGCCGATTTTCAGCCAGTTTGCAAATGAATTGCAGCAGGGAGCAGCCGCAGCAGGCGGGGATATGGGGAAAATGGCGCAGAGTTTTGGCGACGCTCTGGCAAATATGGTAAGCGGGCTTTCTGATATGCTGCCGCAGATTACCACGTTTGCCGTGGAGCTTGTAACCGGGCTTGCAGACGGAATAGTAAGCAGTGCGCCTACAATCGTGCAGGCTGGGGTAGATATGATAATATCTTTTGTGGACGGTATTATAACGGCTATCCCTACTCTGACAGAGAGCGCCGTAGAAATCGCAACAACGCTGATTGACGGTATTGTAGAGCTGATACCAGATATAGCAGAGGGAGCGGTGCAGATTATTGCAGGACTGGTAGCGGGGCTTGGGCAGGCATTGCCGGAACTGATACCAAGCGTGATAGATGCAGTACTTACAATCGTAGAAACTCTGGTAAACAACGTCCCCATGCTGATTGATGCAGCTATACAGCTTGTAACCGGGCTGGCAGACGGGATTATAGCAGCGCTGCCCGTAATTATTGAGAGGATGCCGCAGATTATAACGGCTATCATAAATGCGCTGGTGGCTGGCATCCCTATGATTTTGACCAGCGCAGGCGAAATAGTAATTGCACTGGTGGACGGTATCATAGCTGCGATACCTTTACTGGTTGAGGCAGTACCGCAAATTATTATGGCTATCGTAACTGGGCTGATAACAGGGCTGCCGCAGATTTTAGAGGCGGCAGGGCAGCTGGTTTTAACCATTATTACGAAACTGGCAGAGCTGCCAGAGCAGATAGCTCTTGCAATCGCAGGTGGCATAACCAGAGTAATTGAATGGGGAGCGCAAATGCAGGAAAATGCGGGAACAGCGGTAACCGGGTTAGTCAATGGAGTGATAGGGATACTTAAGGAGCTGCCTGCACGGATTTGGAACACAATTATAACGTGCGTAGCCAAAATTACAGAATGGGGCGTAAAGATGCAAGAGAGGGCAAAAAGCGCTGTTGCAAACGTGGTTACGAGCATTGTAAATGGATTTTCAAGCCTGCCGGGGAAAATGGTTGAAATAGGCTCAAACGTGGTGCAGGGAATTTGGAACGGCATAAGCTCTGGCTGGGATTGGCTGAAAGGAAAGGTACAGGATGTTGCAAACAGCCTTTTAGATGCTGCCAAAGGTGCGCTGGGAATAGCAAGCCCGTCTAAGAAATTCAGAGACGAGGTAGGCGTATTTATGGCGCAGGGTATCGGTGTAGGATTTGAAAAGGAAATGAGAAAAGTTTCCAGACTAATGCAGAACAGCATACCTACAGAATTTGACGTAGAAAGCAAAGTAAACATACATGGCGGCAACAAGCCACAGCCGGAGGGGGACGGATCGGGAAGCGCACCGACAGGCGGCGTAGTTGTAAATCAGTACATATACGCAAATGAGACAAGCTACGCTAAGCAGCAGAAAGAGGCAGCTAAGCAGATGCGGCTTGTGGTAAGGACGGTGTAAATATGGACTATGAAAAACTGATATATACAAATGAGAACGGGGAAAGCATAGCATTTTCCCCGTTTAGCACGTTTCATTGTAATATTGCAAATGACTGTACGGGCATCAGTGACATAAGCAATACACTATACACAAGTAACAGCATGGGGCAGCACGGCGACACACTGATAAGCCAGCGAATAGAGCCAAGGGAAATACAGCTTGTGGGCTACATCAACAGCAGGGATAAAGACATAACTTTACAGCTGCGCCGTAAGATGCAGAAAATACTTAATCCAGAGCTTAGCGCTACGCTTACATACGTGTATAAGGACTTTGTGCGAGTTATTGATTGCAAGATTGATAATGCGCCAGTATTTACACGCTCTAAAATATTCCAGAAATACGTAATACAGTTGGTATGCCCTAACCCGTTTTGGCGGGAAGAGGTAGAGCAAAAGGAAGATATAGCCAGCTGGATTGCTGCGCTGGAATTTGAGCTTGAGATACCAGAGGACGAGGGCATAGAGTTTGGATACCGTGAGCCGTCAGTTATTGTAAACGTGTATAACGAGGGCGACGTTAAGGCGGGTATGCGCATTGAATTTAGGGCAACGAACACATTAAGCAATCCAATATTGCTTAATGTGGATACTGGGGAATATATCCAAGTAAATGCAACCATGCAGGCAGGAGATACTATAACCATAACAACCGACTACGGAAACAAAGGCATAACGCTTACTAGAGACGGCACGACAGAGGACTATTTTAGATGCATTGACGTAGACAGTACATTTATGCAACTGGATATTGGCGACAATGTATTTAGGTATGATGCAGCCACAGGCAGCGACGCTTTAGAAGTAACGATATACCATAACAACAATTATCTGGGGGTATAGCGCATGGGAATACGAGTATTTGACAAAGAGATTATGCCGCTGGGGACTGTTGACGAAATGGACACGCTTATATGGCAGTCTACGTACTGGCAGCAGGGCGAATATGGCGACGTGAAGATATTAGCGCCGATTACAGGCAACAATAACAAATTGCTGGTAACAGGCAACATCATAGTAAACCATAGCGACAGCCCAGAGCTTTCCACAGATGCGGGAGAGTGGCGAAGGGGTGCGCAGATAACCTACAAAACAATCACAAAAGACGAAAAAGGCACGGAGCAGATAGAGGTGCAAGCCGCGCTACTTAAAAAATGGCTTTCCAAGAGGATAGTTGAAAGCCAAGTAGTAACCGCAGCCACAAACCAAAGCATTATAAACCGCCTGATAACGGAGAACTGCGGCAGCGGCGCCGTCGAAAAACGGCAATTTCCGCAGTTTGAGGTATTGAGGCAGGAGGATTTAGGCGGTACGGTTATTGACTACTCAAACGACGCTTACGTAGATTTGGGGCTTGAAATCCATAACAGAGCCGTAGCGGGAAAGCTGGGTTTTGATATTTTGATAAATGAGCGCAGTAGAATGTACGGCTTTTATTTGTATAAAGGCAGAGATTTTACGGCAGCAAATACGAAAGGTAACACACCCTGCATCTTTAGCAGGGATTTTGATAACGTAAACGAGCAGGAATATACAGAAAGTATAGAAAACTGCAAAAATGTTGTTTACGTAGAGGGAGTAGCTGACAGCGAAAACAACAGATATACGGTAGAAGTGGAAAAAGAGGAAAGCAGCGGGTATGACAGGGAAGAGGTTTATGTTGAGGCATCAGATATAAGCTGGACGGCAAAGGCTGACGACGGCGAGGAAATCACAATAGACCTTGATACATATTTAAAGCTGCTGGCAACAAGAGGAGATAGTGAGCTTGACGGCTACGGTATTGCTATAAATTTTGCATCTACTATAAATACCACGAGCAACCTTAAGTACAAAAGAGATTTTAGGGTAGGAGATATTATAACGTGTATAGAGAAAAAGTGGGGGATAAAGATAGATGCAAGGATAATCAGCGTAACGCAGACATACCAAAATGAAAAATTGACAATAGAGGTTACTTTTGGCGACAGTCTGCCTACCTTGATAGAACAAATAAGGAAAGTGAGGTAAAAGCATGGCAGAGCTTAGTTTTCCCTTTAACAGCATAGGCGGGGATAGACGGTATAAAGCCGAGGAATTTAGAAAGTATTTTGCGATGCTGATATGCAACGGCATTTTTTACAAGAGTGCAGGCGTGCTTAAGGTAGTGCAGGGCGAGGGTATGACCGTACAGCTGGGAGCTGGTGCGGCATGGGCTGACGGCTGCGGGTATATCAATACAGCGCCTATACCGTTTACGCTGGACACAGCAGACGGAGCACTTAACCGTATTGACAGAATTGTACTTAGATGCGACTACAAAGAGCGCAAATATTATGCAGCAGTAAAAAAAGGTACGTACAGTGCGCAGCCAGTAGCACCGAGCATACAGAGGGACGCAGATGTATACGAGCAGGCGGTAGCAGATATTTACGTAGGGAAAGGAACAATTTCCATTACGCAGGCAAATATTACCGACACAAGGCTTAATGCAGAGCTTTGCGGTATCGTCACTGGGACAGTACAGCAGGCAGACACCACAGAAATTTTTAACCAGTTTGAGGCGTATTTTAAGGAATTTAAACAGCAGTACATTACGGAAATGGAAAGCTGGACAGATGCGCAGCAGAACGATTTTGCGGCATGGCGTCAACAAGAGCAGGCAGAGTTTATAGAATGGACGGACTACATAAGGGACATTCTGGACGAGACGGCGGCAGGCAATCTTTTAAATGAAATCGAAAAAACGGCAGACGAGGCATTTAAGAGACATTACGGCATGAGGCAGCAGGAAACGGAGTTTTTTCCAGACGGCAGCATAGTAGTAACAAATGACGAGGGAGCGCTGACAGTCACGAAAGGGACAGACGACGAGGGAAATAAGACCATAACGGAAACTCTGGAAACAGCAACAGACACCTACGTTAAAACAACTACATTCCTGCCAAAGAAAGAGACGGAAAATAAGAAGATAAGAGAGGAGTACACGACGTTATGAGTTATGCAGAAGCACAATATATTATAGACGAGCTGGCGGGCAGAATGGACGAGGCGGCAGAAAATTTGGACGAGAAAGCGGCAAAGCTGGCAGCAGGGATACCGCCGCAGGATATGCAGCTTTTTGACGTGACAATAGGCGATGCAAAAGTAAAGATTAAATTTACCGAGCCAGCAGACACTTTTATAGACGGGCAGAGGATATGCAGCGTTAAGGGCGTAAAAATCGTTATGAAAGAGGGCGGCTATCCGGTCAACGAAGAGGACGGCACGCTTATTATTGACAATACCGAGATGGGAAAATACACAGATGAAGCGCTGGAAGTAAAAGGGCTTACCAATAATGTAACGTATTATATTGCTGCTTTCCCGTATTCTGACAGCGGGCATTACAACAGAGCGGCAGGGTTGCGTATTTACAATGAAAGTTATGCAGTAAAAAACCGAGCGAAAGCCACACCGCAAGCATATATTTTGTACGGATATAAGAGGACGAAAGCAGACAGTAACCCAGCCACAAGGCTTGTAGCTACAGATATGGCAGTAGGCATGGGAAAAGCGACGCTTGACACGTCAACGGGGGCGCTGGATTTGAAAGAATGGGTAAACGCATGGTTTGTGAAAGAAAATAAGCCAGTAATGCTGACCTATGACGGCGTTATAGATTACGAGCTTAACCCAGACGATTACACAAAGAAAAAAGATGGCACAGACAGCGACGTGGCAAACACTGGATACAATGGCAATGCTATGGCACTATTTCCTACGTGCTGGGTAAAACGATGGCAGGACGACACACACGAATATTTCCAAGTGTGTAATATCCAGTTGACAGAGGATTTTAAGGCATATGCACACCAGAGGGAGGACGGCAGCATAATGGAATGGTTTGCACGTTCCATTTATGACGGGGCAAACGTAAATAATAAAATACGTTCTATTTCCGGCTTGGCGCCTTGCAATTCGGTAGCAGGAAATACACAGCTTACATATGCACAAGCAAACGGAGAGTTATGGGAGTGTGACACATGGAGCAGGGTAGCGCTTATCTGGGATTTGCTGCGCCTTATGTCCTTAAATGATGATGTACAGAAAGCTTATGGATACGGATATTATACGGGAATGAGCCAAGCTTCACACCTTAAGAAAAGCGGTGTCGGAGACAAAAAAGGGCAATTTTATGGAAAGCACGCACATGATGTGGTTAAGGTATTCCATACAGAGAATTTCTGGGGCAATATCTGGAAACTGGCACAGGGACTTATTTATAACACGACGGGCAAATACGCTGTAAAAATGTGCAGACCATACAGCACAACGGGCAGCGGATATAATGCCTTAAGTTTTGGCATTTCCGGAACAAATGGCGGTTATCAGAGTGCGCACAGCATGGGAGAATACGGCTTACTTCCTGCTACGGTATCTGGTAGCGACAGTACATATATACCAGACGGCTGCTGGTGGAATACATCACAGCAGAACTTTGCTCGCTTTGGCTGCACTGGCACTTACGGCTTGCGCGTGGGCTGCGCGCTGCATCTGGCCAATGCGCTTTCTGGCTCGGGTTGGTCTTACGGGCTGGGCTTGACTTGCGAGCAACCTTTAGCAGCATAGCTGCATAGGGGGAACGGGGGAGTATTCCCCCGCATACCATAAAGGTTACGATAAATTTTAGGGGTTTTAGGGTACGTATTGACGGGCTGCTTTGCACGCTTTGGCAGCAATGGCAATAACGGCTTGCACGTGGGCTGCGCGCTGAATCTGAACAATGCGCTTTCTAACTCGAATTGGAATTACGGGCTGGGCTTTACTTATCAAATTGACGGAACAATAATCAAGTACCCTATTATCCTACACCGCAGGCGCTTGAAACAGCGATAGCTTTTTAGTGAGTGGAAATGCAACCGACAAAGGTAGGGGTTAGTAACGGAAAGCGAAAACCCTTTAGGAGAATAAGTCAAAATGAAAACCTATAAGAATCTTATGGAGAAGATAGCCAGCGAAGAAAACATAAAAGCGGCAATTATGAACGCTAGCAAAAGAAAGAGAGACAGAAAAGACGTAAAAGAGGTATTGCAGGATATTAATACACACACGAAAAAGATACAGAAAATCTTACTAAGCGGGGCTTATGAGGCACACGTAGATACGCCGTGCGTGATAAATGAGGGAACGCACAACAAAGTGCGCAGGATACGAAAGCCACACTTTAAATACGACCAGATTATACACCATTGCATTATACAAGTATTGCAGCCTATCTTTAGCAAGCCAATGTATGAGTATAGCTGCGGCAGCATACCGAAAAGAGGGGCGCACTACGGAAAGAAACGCATAGAAAAGTGGCTGCGCAATGATGTAAAGAATACAAAGTACGTTTTCAAAATGGACATAAAACATTTTTACGAAAGCGTAGACAAAGAGATACTTAAGCAGATGCTGGAACGAAAAATAAAGGACAAGCAGGCAATGGAGCTGATAAGTAAAGTAATAGACAGCTGCGAAAGAGGGCTGCCGCTGGGAAATTATACAAGTCAGTGGTTTGCAAATTTCATGCTTACGCCGCTAGACCATTATATAAAAGAGCAGCTGCACGCCAAGTATTATATGCGCTATATGGACGATATAGTAATATTTGGCAGGAATAAGAAAGAGCTGCATAAAATCCGCAGGGAGATTGAGAAATACTTAAGAGTAAATTTAAAGCTGAAAATAAAGGAAAACTGGCAAGTATTTAGGTTTGAGTATAAGGACAAAGGCAGACCGCTTGACTTTATGGGCTGGCAGTTTTGCAGAGATAAAACGATACTGAGAAAATCCATTTTTATAAGAATTATGCGCAAAGCCAAAAGAGTCGGCAGGCATACGACGATAAAAGGAGCGCAGGGTATGATAAGCTACATGGGCTATATCAAACATACAGATACATACGGATGCTATGCACAGTACATAAGACCATATGTAAATATAGGCAAATTAAAGAAATTTGTAGCCAAGAGAGAAAGGAGCAAAAACAATGCAGCTAAATTGGAGAAAAGCAGAGGGGACACAGGCAGAAAAGCCGAAAGAGATTGACACAGCGGCAAGCCCGCTTTGCGTATATTTGAGGGAAAATATACAGCAGGAAAAGAGAGAGCAGCAGGGCGGGGAGAGCGTGACTGTATGGACATACGACGAGGCGGTATTATCGCTGGCAGAGTATGCACAGTATCAGAAAGAGCTTGCAGACTGCAACAGTCTTTCACAGAAGGAGCTTATAGAAAGCAATCTGGTAGTTATGGGAGCGATTGCCGAGAGCTTTGAGCAGCAGATTGTAACAGAGGAAAACCAGCTTATTATTATGGGTGCGATTGCTGAAATGTTTGAAAATATCATGGATGCAATAGAACATATAAGCACTTTAAAATAAAAACGGAAAGGAGGGAAAAGGTTATGGTACAGTTATACGTAACGCTCATTAAGGCAGGAAGAAAAAGCCTTGAGAGCGTACCAGAAAAGTACAAAGCTGCCGTAGGCGCAGCGCTGGGGGAGTAAAAGGCTATGTTTAGTATCTTATGGTTGATTTTCACAAAGAAAGGAAAAAGAGTTATGGTAGATTTATATTGTGCTTTGATTATCGCAGGAAAAAGAACGATTGACACAGTACCCGCAAGATACAGAGATACTGTAAGGGAGCAGCTGGAAGCAGTAGGACTGGACGGAAACGGAAATCCTATTATGTACGCAACTGAATAAAGCAAGCATACGCCTCTGAAAGCAAAAGCCGACAGAGGCGTTTTTATTACAGCAAAAAGCAGCGGCATTAAGGAGAAAAAGCGGAACATGGGAAAAGGAATGCTATTAAGAGTAGTGCAGGAGCAGCAGGAAATTATAGAAAAGCAGAGCGGGCTTATTGCTGATTTAGTTACCACGCTGGAAAGCTGGGAACAGCTGGCGGGGTATGACGGCGCGGCGCTGAAAGAGCGGGCGCAGAATTTGCAAATAAGAGAAAGGCAGGATTTATGAACGTGACACTTATGGAATTTTTAAGCACAGCAGCACACAACAGGATTATCCAGATTGTAGTATTGGCAATCGTATGCGATACTATTTTTGGAGTATTGCGGGCAGTGAAAGAGAAAAAGTTTAACAGCTGCGCTGGCATTGATGGAGCAATCAGAAAAGTGGGTATGATTATTTCTTTGGTATTCATGCTGGCAATCGACGTATTGGTAAAGATTAACCTTATCAGCTTTATCCCGGAAAAAGTAAGGACGTTTTTGGGGCTTGAAACCGTAGGGGTGGCAGAGTTTTTCGGCTTATTATATATTGCTTATGAAGTGGTAAGTATTCTTAAAAACATGACGCTTTGCGGGCTGCCGCTTAAGGGCATCTGGAAGAGGGTAAGAACATTTTTGTTGAAATATACGGAAGAACTGCCGGATACAGACGGACTGGACGGCAACAGTACCACGGGCAGAGTGAAAGAGCACAAGCAGCAGAAAAAATAAAATATATACAGGGCGCTTGCGGGAAACCGCAGGCGCTTTTTTCGTAGGAAAGGCGGCAGAACATGAAAACACCAGAAATAAACAGAATGATAAGCAAATACAACTTTAATGCGGGCTACGTGTACCGTATCAAGTATATCGTTATACACTATACGGGAGCATTAGGCGGCGCAAAGGAAAACTGTCAGTATTATGCCGGAGGAAATCGTAACGCTTCTGCTCATTATTTTGTAGGATTTGACGGGGAAATATGGCAGAGTGTAGAGGACGCTAATATAGCATGGCACTGCGGGGCAAGCAGCTATAAGCATGGGGAGTGTAGAAATGCTAACAGTATCGGTATTGAGCTTTGCGTAAGAAAGAGAAATACAGCCAGTATGGGCGCTACAGATAAGGATTGGTATTTTGAGGACGCAACGGTAGAGGCTGCGGCAGAACTAACACGGTATTTAATGGATAAGTACAATGTGCCTGCGTCTAATGTTATCCGGCATTATGACGTTACGGGTAAGATTTGCCCGAACCCGTATGTATATAATACAACAGCGCATACATGGGACGAATTTAGAAAGAAAATCAGCGGGGGAGTAGCAATGCCGACTACAGATAAGCTGTACCGGGTGCGTAAGAGCTGGGAAGATGCAGCAAGCCAGCTGGGAGCGTTTGAAGAGCTGGAAAACGCAAAGAAAGCGTGCAAAGCGGGGTATACCGTCTATGATTGGAACGGCAAGGCGGTATATCCGAAAAAGAGCGAAAGCAAGCCGGGTACTGGAAACACACAAGAAAAAGAAATCTGGGACTTTTTCACGGAAAAAGGGTTAAGCGCCTATGCGGTGGCTGGTTTAATGGGAAATCTGTTTGCGGAAAGTGGGCTTAACCCGTGCAATTTACAGAATACCTATAATAATAAGCTGGGAATGGGGGACGAAGAGTATACAAAAGCGGTAGACGTTGGCAGCTACGGTAATTTTGTAAACGACAGCGCAGGCTATGGGCTGGCACAGTGGACGTTTTACACCAGAAAGCAGGCGCTTTTTGATTATGCAAAAGCAGCAGGCGTATCTATTGGAAACCTTGCTATGCAGCTTGCTTTTTTGTGGGAAGAATTGCAGGGGTACAAGTCTGTTATGGATACCCTAAAAAGCGCAACGTCTGTACGTGCTGCGTCTGATGCGGTACTTACCGGGTACGAAAAGCCAGCAGACCAGAGCGAAAACGTAAAGAAACAGCGGGCAGGATATGGCGACGGATACTATAAAAAGTATGTAGGGAATAGCAACAACGCCACCACTAAAAAGCTGTACCGGGTGCGCAAAAGCTGGGAAGATGCAGCAAGCCAGCTGGGAGCGTTTGGAGAACTGGAAAACGCAAAGAACGCTTGCAAAGAGGGGTATACAGTATATGACTGGAATGGTAAGGCAGTATACAGCAAGCAGGCGACAAAGAAAGTGTCGTATAAAGTGCAGATTGACATTGACGACCTTAGAATAAGGACGGGAGCAGGTACGAATTATGCAGCAACGGGAGAGCATACGGGCAGAGGCGTCTTTACGATTGTGGAAGAAAAGGCAGGAAAGGGAAGTACGGCAGGCTGGGGCAAGCTGAAAAGCGGCGCAGGCTGGGTAAGTCTTGACTACTGCACAAAGCTGGTGTAAGTTTTTGGGCGTGTCGGTTTATATACGGCACGCCCTTATTTTTTTACATATATTCTTTCAAAAGTGTTGACAATATACCGAAAAAGGTATATAATAAGAACATGAAAGGAGAACAGTAAGAAACTATAAAGCGCAAGGCGCAGAAAGGAGAAAAAGGACATGGATACTTTAAAAGATGCCTTAGAAATAGCAAAGGACTTAATAGAAATCTTAGTTTTAGCATTAACAGCCCGCCAGCTGATGAAACATAAGAAATCTAAAAAGTCCAAGAAGAAAAAGTAAATACATAAGCTGCCCTGCAAAGGGCAGCCCCCTAAAGGGGGTACTTTTCTTAAGGCAAGTATACCATACCTTATAAAAAATATGAATAGAAAAATTTTGCTTATGCTGGTAGCGCTTGTGATATTAAATATCATAGACGGAGATTTTAGTAGTCCCTCTGTACTGGATATAGTAAAAATGGTATTATATATCGTGTGCTTTGTGCTGCTGATTAAGAGCGAAAGAGAGGGCAAACAGTGAATTTAGGAGAGAATTTAAAAAAAGCAAGAAAGGCAGCAGGCGTTACGCAGAAAGAACTTGCAGAGCGCCTGCAAGTGTATCAGAAAGATATAAGCAGATGGGAGAATAACGAACTTACGCCGAGTGCTATATATCTGTCGAAAATTTGCAGAGAGCTTAACGCCTCTGCTGATGAAATTTTAGAATTAAAGTAAAAACGAAAGAGAGGGCTTATTATGGAAAAAAGGAAAATGATTTTTTATGGAGTAGCTGCATTATTTGCAGTAAGTGGAGTAGCCGCGCTGCCGTCCGGGAATATCACGGGCGGGGTGGGCTGTCTGGTAATTGCCGCAGTGTGTGCATTTGCAGGAGCGAGAGGGAAAGCAGAACAGCAGGCAGACAAAAAGCCAGTGCCACACGTTGCGCTTGCATCTACAAATGAGAGGATAGCAGAAACGATACGCACAAAATTAGTGGGCGTTACTTATGATAATGAGGACGGAGAAAACAGACAAGATATTTTAAGCAGCATGACGGGAAACGAAGAGATAGAGGTAGAAAAATATATTTTCAATGGAGAGCCTGCCGCATACGTGAAATGTGGTAATAAGGTGCTGGGAAACATTGCAGCAGAGCTGGCAAAAGATTTAGCGGGAAAATACCCAGATGCCCGATATACCGCAGAAATACTGGAAATTTCTGTACACACGTTCGGTTGCAACATTGAGTTAAACATTATTGTAGAAGAACGTAAAAAAGCACAGCAGCCAGCAGGAGAAACAATAGTATACGTAGACCAAAGCAGCAAGAAGTACCATAGTAAGCCTACTTGCTCTGGCATGAAAAATGCAAAGGGCATACCACTAAGCCAAGCGAAAAAGAAATATACAGCTTGTAAGAAATGCTGCAAATGGGGTTAAGAGCGTAAGCCGCAGACTTGTAAAAGAGTTTGCGGCTTTTCGTCGTATATAGAACAAAAGAGAGGTAGAGAAAATGGCAAAGGGCTTTAAGCATCTGACAAAGGCAGATAGGATAAAAATAGAGGCGCTATTAAAGGCAGGACACAGCATAAAAGAAATTGCAGACCTACTGCACGTACACCGCAGCACGATATATAGAGAGGTCAAGCGGGGGATATTTACGGCGCTTAATTCCGACCTTACCACAGAGGAACGCTATAGCCCAGATATTGCCGAAGATAAGTATAGAGAAAATTTGAAAAGTAAGGGCGGGGTACTTAAAATAGGGAATGACATAAAACTTGCGAATTACATAGAGGACAAAATAATAAATGAAGATTATAGCCCAGCAGCGGTACTGGGAGAAATTAAGGCGCAGGGAAAAGAGGGGGAATTTAAAACAACGATATGCGTAACCACTCTTTACAGCTATATTGATAAGGGGATATTTTTAAGGCTGACAAATAAAAATCTGCCAGTGAAGAAAAATAAAAAGCGGAAATATAACAAAGTGAATAAGCAACAGACCAGAGCGGCAGCAGGCACAAGCATTGAAAAGCGCCCGGACGAGGTGGAAGAGCGTAAGGAGTTTGGACATTGGGAAATGGATAGCGTAATAGGTAAACGTGGAAAATCAAAAAATAGTCTGCTTGTACTGACGGAAAGAAAGACCAGAGCGGAAATTATTTTTAAGCTGCCAGAACACACGGCAGCAGAGGTGGTAAGCGCAGTAGACAGATTAGAGAGAAAATGGGGAGAACTATTTAAGCAAGTATTTAAGACGATAACAGTAGACAACGGCAGCGAGTTTGCATATTGTGAGGAATTGGAACGCTCTATATTGAATGAGGGAGAGCAACGAACAAAGCTATATTATTGCCACCCGTATAGCAGTTGGGAACGTGGGACAAATGAGGTTACAAATAAACTGGTGCGCCGGAAGATACCAAAAGGGGAAAACTTTGACAGCAAGACTGACGAAGAGATACAGAATATAGAAAACTGGATAAACAACTACCCACGCCGTATACATGAATATAGGACAGCAGGGGAATTATTCACGGAAGAGGTAAGAAAAATAGGATAGAAAAAAATTTAAAAAAGTGTCGCATTTAATATTGACATTTTTAGTCAGAACAGTTCCTGAAAAATGTTCTTGACAAATACGGAAGCGGTCTGTATAATTTGATGAGTATGGACGGAGTCCGACCGGATTTTGTCCTATCGTTAGGAGTATGCTATGTTAGTGAATGTGACAGATGTATTTGCATCCGAAGGCAAAGTGATCAGTAAGGAGATCCCTTTTGAGCGCACGGTTATCGTGCATGAGGGAAGCGGGTTTCCGGTAAAGGACAGCAGCGCAGTGAGCCTGAAGCTGAGCAATACCGCACAGGGCAAAGCTCTGGTGGAAGCAAGGCTGAAACTGACCGTGGCGGTTCCGTGTGACCGATGCCTGAATGAAGTGGAGTATCCGCTTGACTTGAATATCAGCCGGGAGGTGTGCGCCCCTGACCGGGCAGGCGCTGACGAGCTGGAAGAGCAGGATGCTTTTATGGAAGGTTACTCACTGAATATAGATAGTCTGATCGATAATGAGATTACGACAAGCTGGCCTATGAAGGTGTTGTGCAGACCAGACTGCAAGGGACTGTGTCCTGTCTGCGGGAAGGATTTGAACACGGGAGCGTGCGGCTGTGATACGTTTGTTCCCGATCCGAGGATGGCGGCAATTATGGATGTCTTTAACGCGAATAAGGAGGTGTAACGATGTCTATCTGTCCTAAGAATAAGTCTTCCAAGTCCAGAAGAGATAAGAGACGGGCGAATTGGAAAATGAGCGCACCCACTCTGGTGAAGTGCAGCAAATGTGGCGCACTGATGATGCCTCATAGAGTCTGCAAGGCATGTGGTTCTTACAACAAGCGCGAAATCGTTAAGGTTGAAGCTTAAATAATGCAAACCGAACTGGCTTCCGGATTTTCCGGGGGCCTTTTTTCTGTTCCGGGAGCCTGTAACAGTTTGACTTTTCGGGCTGATTTTAGTATTATAAAAGATAATGTATTACAGCAGTGCAAAAGAGAGGAAAGGTTGGAAGCAAAATGGCTGATTTGGTAAAAGTAGCCGTGGACGCCATGGGCGGCGACAACGCTCCGGCAGAGGTTGTAAAAGGAGCGGTGGAGGCTGTGCAGGCAAGTGACCGCGTAAAGGTATGTCTCGTTGGAAAAGAAGAGAAAATTAAGAAGGAACTGTCCGCATATTCCTATCCGGCAGAGAGAATAGAGATCGTACATGCTTCGGAAGTGATCGAGACGGGAGAACCGCCGGTAAACGCGATCCGCGGCAAAAAGGATTCCTCCATCGTAAAGGGGCTGAATCTGGTAAAGGCAGGGGAGTGCGACGCGTTTGTATCGGCAGGTTCTACCGGTGCGGTTTTGGTCGGCGGACAGGTTTTGGTCGGCAGGGCAAAAGGCGTAGAGCGCCCGCCGCTGGCTCCCCTGATCCCGACCCAGAAGGGCTGTTCCCTCCTGATCGACTGCGGCGCAAACGTGGACGCGCGTTCCTCCCATCTGGTGCAGTTTGCGCGCATGGGCTCCATTTATATGGAAAACGTCATGGGCATTAAGAACCCGAAGGTTGCGATCGTCAACATCGGCGCGGAAGAGGAAAAGGGAAATGCCCTCGTAAAAGAAACCTATCCTCTGCTGAAGGAGTGTAAGGACATCAATTTTATCGGCAGCATTGAGGCGCGGGACATTCCGGCGGGAATGGCGGACGTGATCGTGTGCGAGGCGTTTGTGGGAAACGTGATCTTAAAGCTGTATGAGGGCGTGGGCGGCACGCTGATCAAGATGGTAAAGCAGGGGATGATGACGAGCCTGCGCTCCAAGATCGGAGCCCTTTTGGTAAAGCCCGCCTTGAAAAAGACGCTAAAGGCGTTTGATCTGGAAGAATACGGCGGAGCGCCGCTTCTGGGATTAAAGGGACTGGTCGTAAAGACCCACGGCAGCTCCAAGTCGGTGGAGGTAAAAAATACGATCCTGCAGTGCATTACGTTCAAGGAACAGGATATTATCGGGAAGATTTCGGAAAGCATTGCCAGGGCAAAGGAAGAAGGTTGACCGGTATGGAGCTGGAAAAGTTAAAACAGATCATTGCCGAGGTGCTGAGTGTCGATCCGCGGGAGGTGACGGAGGATACCTCCTTTGTGGACGATCTGTGCGCGGATTCTCTGGACGTATACCAGATCGTCATGGGAATTGAGGAAACCTTCGACATCGAGGTGGATCCGGACGCGGCGGCACAGATCGAGACGGTCAAAGAAGCGGTGGAACTGATTAAAAATACGAGAAGCGAGTGAAAAAACATGACTGGGGAATATACGATAGATGAGTTGGAAAAAAAGATCGGCTATCGGTTTCGGGACAAGAGCCTGTTAAAGCAGGCGCTTACCCACAGCTCTTATGCAAACGAGCAGCGGATCAACAAGTTAAAGGATTACGAGCGTCTGGAATTTTTAGGGGATGCGGTGCTGGAGCTGATTTCCAGCGACTTTTTATTCCATGAAAACCCGCAGATGCCGGAGGGCAAGCTGACAAAGCTGCGCTCCTCGATGGTGTGCGAGCCTGCGCTTGCTTACTGCGCGCGGGATCTGGAACTGGGGCAGTACATGCTTTTGGGAAAAGGGGAGGAAGCGACGGGCGGACGCCTGAGGGATTCCATTACCTCCGATGGCATGGAGGCGGTGATCGGCGCGCTGTATCTGGACGGCGGATTTTCGGCGGCGCATGATTTCATCCACAAATTCGTCCTTTCCGATCTGGAAAACAAGATTCTGTTTTATGACAGCAAGACGGTACTGCAGGAGCTTTTACAGGCGGAAGGCGGCGGGGATTTTTCCTATGTTTTAAAGGGAGAGGAAGGCCCCGACCACGATAAGGCGTTCTGGGTGGAGGCGACTCTGGACGGGGAAGTGATCGGAAGCGGCAGGGGACGCACGAAAAAGGCGGCGGAACAGCAGGCGGCATACGAGGCCATTTTAAAGCTGAGAAACCGTTAAGGAGCAAGAGAAGGTATGTATTTAAAAAGCATTGAGGTGCACGGGTTTAAATCCTTTGCCAACAAGATCCTGTTTGAATTTCATAACGGAATCACCGGAATCGTCGGACCAAACGGCAGCGGAAAGAGTAACGTGGCGGATGCGGTGCGCTGGGTGCTTGGCGAACAGAGGATCAAGCAGCTGCGCGGCGCGTCCATGCAGGACGTTATTTTTTCCGGTACCGAATTGAGAAAGCCGCTGGGATATGCGTATGTGGCGATCACGCTGGACAACAGCGACCATCAGCTTGCCATCGACTACGATGAAGTAACGGTGGCAAGGCGGCTGTACCGTTCCGGGGAGAGCGAATATCTGATCAATGGGACGGCGTGCCGCTTAAAAGACGTGAACGAGCTTTTTTACGATACGGGTATCGGAAAAGAGGGCTATTCCATCATCGGGCAGGGTCAGATCGACAAGATTTTGAGCGGCAGGCCGGAAGAGAGGCGGGAGCTGTTCGACGAGGCGGCGGGAATCGTAAAATTCAAGCGCCGCAAGGAGGCTTCCGTTAAAAAGCTGGAAACGGAGCAGCAGAATCTGGTGCGTGTAACGGACATCCTTTCCGAGCTGGAAAAGCAGGTGGAGCCGTTGGAAAAGCAGGCGGAAAAAGCCCGCGTTTATTTGCGGTACAAGGAAGAGCTAAAGGCGCTGGACGTCAATGTATTTTTGGTGGAAAGCGAAAAGATCCGTGCGCAGCTGAAAGATGCAGAGGAAAAATACGGCATCGCAGCGGGGGATCTGAAGGAAACCTCCGGAAAGTACGAGGGCATCAAGCAGGAGTATGACCGGATCGCGGCAAAGATCGAGGAGCTGGAACGCAGCATGGAAGAGGAGCGCGCGAAGCTGACGGATACATCGGTCATGCGCGGAAGGCTGGAAGGCGAGATCGCGGTTTTGCAGGAAAAGATCCGTTCCATCCGCGGCAATGAGGCGCATCTGCGCAGCCGCAGGGAAACGCTTACAGGCGAGATCAATGCGAGAAATCAGGACAGGGAAAAGCTTCTTTCCGAGCGGGCAGGGATCGACGCGCGGCTTTTGGAGCTGTCCTTGGAGCGGGACAGCTCCGCCGGGAAGCTGCGGGCAGTCCAGGAGCAGATCACAGGGTTAAACGCTTCGATCGAGGCAGAAAAAAACGCAATTATTTCCAATTTAAATGAGCGCGCCCAGATCAAGACAAAAATCGGACGTCAGGAAACGATGCTGGAACAGGCGCAGATAAAGCGCGCGGAATTAAATTCCCGCCTGCTGCGCGTAAAGTCCGACGAGGTTTTGCAGGAAGAGAATTTAAAGGAGCTGCAGGAGATCTTTGCGGCAGTCAGCAGTGAGATCGAGGAACTAAACGGCGCGCAGGCATCGAAGGAGGAAGCGATTTCTGCTGTCCGGGAGCAGATGGCGCAAAAGGACAAGGAGCTCAGGGACCGGCAGGTTTTGTATCATCAGGACAAGTCAAAGCTGGATGCGGTCAGCAACTTGACGGAGCGCTATGAGGGCTACGGCAGCGCGATCCGCCGCGTGATGGAGCAGAAAGAAAAAAATCCGGGCATTGTCGGCGTGGTGGCAGACATCATCAAGGTAGAAAAAAAATATGAGACAGCCATTGAGACAGCCCTTGGCGGCAGCATCCAGAACATCGTGACCGACGATGAGGAAACCGCCAAACGGATGATCGGATTTTTAAAGCAGACAAAGGCGGGGCGTGCGACGTTTTTGCCGTTAAACAGCATCAAAAACGCGCAGGAGTTTCGGCAGAAGGACGCCTTAAAGGAGCCCGGCGTTTTGGGGCTTGCGCATACGCTCGTGCATACGGATGGGGCGTATGCGGACGTGGCGCGTTCCCTTCTGGGCAGGATCGTGGTGGTGGATCAGGTGGACAACGCCACCCGTCTTGCGCGCAAATACGGCTACAGCCTGCGGATCGTGACGCTGGAGGGCGAGTCTTTGTCCCCGGGCGGCTCGATCAGCGGCGGCGCGTTTAAAAACAGCAGCAACCTTCTGGGACGGCGCAGGGAGATGGAGGAGCTGGAGCAGAAGGTCAAACGCCATCTGGAGGCGATCGATCTTTTGCTAAACGAGATCGAGGAGATCAAAAAGAGCCGGAACGCGATGCGGATGGAGCTGGAAGAAATCAAAAACAGCCTGCAGGAGGCGTTTATCCGGCAGAATACGGCGCGCTTAAACGTACAGTCGGCGCAGGAAAAGCGCAGCGAGACGGAAGCCGGCTATACGGGGCTGAAAAAAGAAGAGGGTGAGATCGAAAATCAGGTGCGCCAGCTTAAGCAGGAAAAAGCGGATACGCAAAAGGAGCTGGCAGACTCAGAGACATTTGAAAAAGAAACGGAAGAAAAGATCGAAGCGCTGACCAAGGAGCTCGGAGAAAGACGCCAGGAGGAAGCGGCGCAGACGGCGGCGCTCAACGAAAAAGAGCTTGAGGTCGAAAAGATCCGGCAGCAGCTCGGCTTTTACCAGACAAACGAGGAGCGTTTAAAGGGCGAGATCGGGCGGTATGAAAAGGAGCTGGCGGAGGTTGCGCAGAGCCTGGAGGACGGCGCAGCGGAAGCGGTTTTAAAGGAAGAAAATATCAAACGGCTGCAGGCGACCATCGAAGCTTCCCAGACAGCCCAAAACGACGCGCAGGAAAAGCTTTCTGCGGATACAAAGCGGCGGGAAGCGCTTGCCGGAAGGCAGAAAAACTTTTTTGCAGAGCGGGAAGAGCTGTCTGCGCGGATGAGCGCGCTGGATAAGGAGGTCTACCGCTTGAACGCCCAGAAGGAAAAGCTGGAAGAAGCGATGGAGAACCAGATCAATTACATGTGGAACGAGTATGAGATCACGCTGCGCGACGCGGTTTTGATGCGGAATGAGGCGATGACCGACCTTGCTGCGATGAAAAAGCAGACGGCAGAGGTAAAGGACGCCATCCGCAAGTTGGGCGACGTCAACGTAAATGCCATCGAGGATTACAAAAACCTGATGGAGCGCTACACGTTTTTAAAGACCCAGCACGATGATCTGGTGGAAGCCGAAAAGACGCTGGAACGGATCATCTTAGAGCTGGATGAGGCGATGCGCCGCCAGTTTAAGGAAAAATTCGGCGAGATCGGACGGGAGTTTGACAAGGTATTCAAGGAGCTGTTCGGCGGCGGAAAGGGTACGCTTGAGCTGATGGAGGGCGAGGATATTCTGGAAGCGGGCATCCGCATTATCGCACAGCCTCCGGGCAAAAAGCTTCAGAATATGATGCAGCTTTCCGGCGGCGAAAAGGCGCTGACGGCGATTTCTTTGCTGTTTGCAATCCAGAATTTAAAGCCGTCGCCGTTTTGCCTTCTGGATGAGATCGAGGCGGCGCTGGACGACAGCAACGTGGGACGCTATGCGAAATATCTGCATAAGCTGACCGCCCACACCCAGTTTATCGTGATCACCCACAGAAGGGGGACGATGGAGGCGGCGGACCGGCTATACGGCATTACGATGCAGGAAAAGGGCGTGTCCACGCTGGTAAGCGTAAATCTGATCGACAAGGATCTGACGGATTAAAAAGATTGCAGCAAAATAAGACGGACGGCTGATGTTTTGCTGACGTTTGGAAAGGAAGCTTGAGATGGGAGAGGAGAAAAAAGGTTTTTTTGCCCGGCTGAAGGAAGGGCTGACAAAGACCAGAAATAATATCGCCCGCGGGATCGACTCGATCTTTTCGGGGTATTCCGCAATCGACGACGATTTTTATGAGGAGCTGGAAGAGACGCTTATTATGGGCGATCTGGGCGTGCGCGCCACGCAGGAGATTTTGGAGCGTTTAAAGGACCAGGTGGACGAGCAGGGAATCTGCGATCCGGAGGACTGCCGGCAGATCCTGATCGACAGCATCCGGGAGCAGATGCACGTTGGTGAAACGGCATATGAGTTTGAAAAGGAGCAGTCGGTCGTTATGGTGATCGGCGTAAACGGCGTCGGAAAGACGACGTCAATCGGAAAGCTGGCAGCGAAATTAAAGGGTGACGGGAAAAAGGTACTCATCGCGGCGGCGGATACGTTCCGCGCGGCGGCGGGCGATCAGCTGGCGGAGTGGGCGCACCGCGCGGGCGTGGACATGATCGGCGGAGCAGAGGGCTCCGACCCGGCAAGTGTGATCTATGACGCGGTAAACGCGGCGAAGGCGCGCCATGCAGACGTGCTTTTGTGCGATACGGCGGGGCGGCTTCATAATAAAAAGAACCTGATGGAAGAATTAAAAAAGATGAACCGCATCATCGAGCGGGAATTTCCGAATGCGCACCGGGAAAATCTGGTGGTGCTGGACGGTACGACCGGACAGAACGCGCTTGTGCAGGCGAGGGAGTTTGCGCAGGTCGCAGATCTGACGGGCATTGTCCTGACCAAGATGGACGGTACGGCAAAGGGCGGCATCGCGGTTGCAATCCAGTCGGAACTGCATGTTCCGGTAAAATATATCGGCGTCGGCGAAAAGATCGACGACCTGCAGAAGTTCGATCCGGATGAATTTGTAAACGCACTGTTTGACGTGCAGAAAGAGGACTAAGATTGAAAATGAGAAGTAGGGGGTATCCATTTCCTTAATCGCATCACAAACAAGCCATCTTTCGGTGGCTGCTTTAAAAATTGAATATTGAGAATGTTAAGGTTATGCAGTTGCTGACTTGATCTTATAACCTTGGTTTCTGGCGATCATGAGTGCCTGTTCTACGGTAATCTCACGATTTACAGGTGGTAAATCAGATTTTCGATAAAGCTCCGCATTATAGTTTTCTCCGTTCTTCAACATATGGTATAATGCGGTAAGAAGCATTCTTGCTATTGCAATGATTGCTTTCTTGTGACCGCGACGCTTTTTGAGACGGAGATAGCGGTTACGAATTTCAGGATGCTTTTTGCTGGTAACAACAGCATTGGCACATTGCACTAGCAGTGGCTTGATATAGCATCCGGCCTTGGAAACCCGGACAGATTTTTTCTTCCCTGCACTTTCATTGTTGGTTGGGGTAAGACCAGCCCATGAGCATAAGTGTTTCGCCGAAGGAAAAGCCTCCATGTTGGTACCGATTTCGGAAATGATACCGATTGCAGTAAAATCACTGCTGATACCAGGAGCAGTTTGAAGAATGGTAAGTTCCTGCTGATAGGGAGCGGCGAGCGCAAGAATGAGTTCTTCAAGCTCTGCTTTCCGGGATTCAAGGTTTTCAAAGTGGGCTTTGATCACCTTGAGTTTGCCAGCCTGTTCCGGAGTGATATAACCGTCAATGGCGTCACGGAGTTCCGGAAGTTTCTTTTTCAAACTTTTGTAAACGAGAGGCTCAAGGTCAAAGGAAGTATCTGCGGGATTTTCCAAAAGTTTATCCAGTATCGCCTGAGCAGATTTGCCGAAGGTGTCCGAGACAACGTTTCCCAACTGGATATTGGAAACCGTGAGACAGTTCTGCAAACGATTCTTTTCGCTTGATTTGAAGCAGGTTAGTTTGAAGCGGTAACGCATGAGGTCGCGAAGCTGGCGAATGTCAGCGGGTGGCATAAAGCTTCCAGCAACAAGGTCATGCTTAAACAGGTCAGCAATCCATTTGGCATCTTTTTTGTCAGTTTTCTTTCCACGGATAGCCTTAACGTATTTAGGATGGGCAAGGACAATCGAACAGTCTTTTTCCAAGATGTTATAAACGGGGATCCAGTATTTATCGGTGGATTCCATACAGACATCCTTGCAATTCCGGTCGAGTAGCCATTGTAGCAAAGTTTTCAGACCGCTCGTGTAGGTCGAAAACCGATGGCTCTCGTAAGAAGTGACGCCTTTATCGTTCGTAGAAGCGATACAGGCAACTACAAAAGTCTTGTGGACATCAATGCCACAGCAGATTTTGTACACGATTTTTAAAGCCATAGGGACTCCTTTCAGAACCGAGAGGTTTAATAAAGATTATAGGGAGAGACGGCATTGACTGAACGCCTAAGCCATAAACGAGATTGTTTATACAAAGATAAGATTACGTGCTTGAAGTCACACTTATTTGTGCTTGAAAAGGCGGACTACACATATAACGATACGGTCATCCGGCAAGCCGGACAGCCCACTCACCTCCCCGTGATTTGTAGTATACCGAGTTCCCTACAAGAAGAATTATAAAGAAAAAATAAGCTCAGGAAAACATTTTCATAACGTTTTGTGCCTGAGCGAAGCGAAAGGAATGAATATAACGATGGAAGAAATGCTCACGCTCGAAAAATTTGAGGAGGCCTCGGAGGTTGTCAAAAGGGTAACGCTTGAGACAAAGCTGATCTACAGCGATTATTTCAGCGAAAGAACCGGGGCAAAGGTGTATATCAAGCCTGAAAACATGCAGTTTACCGGCGCATATAAGGTGCGCGGCGCTTACTACAAAATGAGCACCTTAAGCGAAGAGGAAAGAAGCCGCGGCGTGATCGCCGCTTCTGCCGGAAACCATGCCCAGGGCGTTGCCTATGCCGCAAAGTGCTATGGCGCAAAAGCGACGATCGTAATGCCGACCACGACGCCCCTGATCAAGGTAAACCGCACGAAGGGCTACGGCGCGGACGTGGTTTTGTATGGGGACGTTTACGACGAGGCATGCGCGAAGGCATACGAGCTGGCAGAAGAGCACGGCTATACGTTCGTGCATCCCTTTGACGATCTGGCGGTTGCCACCGGTCAGGGAACGATCGCGATGGAGATCATCAAGGAGCTGCCGCTTGTGGATTATATCCTCGTACCGATCGGCGGAGGCGGTCTGGCAACGGGCGTTTCCACCCTTGCAAAGCTGTTAAACCCCAAGATCAAAGTGATCGGCGTGGAGCCTGCCAATGCAAACTGTATGCAGGAATCCTTAAAAAACGGCAAAGTGACAACGCTGCCGAGCGTGAGCACCATTGCGGACGGCACGGCGGTCAAGACGCCGGGAGAAAAGATTTTCCCTTATATCCAGCAGAATATCGACGAGATCATCACGGTAGAGGATGCAGAGCTGGTCGTTGCTTTTTTGGATATGGTCGAAAACCACAAGATGGTCGTGGAAAATTCCGGCTTATTGACGATCGCGGCATTGAAGCATCTGGATCTGAAGGGCAAGCGCGTCGTTTCCATCCTGAGCGGCGGAAACATGGATGTGATCACGATGTCCTCCGTGGTGCAGCAGGGACTGATTTTGCGCGACAGGATCTTTACCGTTTCGGTGGTGCTTCCGGACAAGCCGGGCGAGTTAAGCAAGGTTGCGGGCGTTGTGGCAAGGGAGCATGGAAATGTGATCAAGCTGTCGCATAACCAGTTCGTTTCCATCAACAGAAGCGCGGCGGTGGAGCTGCGCATTACGCTGGAAACCTTCGGCACGGCACATAAGGAAGAGATCATCCGGGCGCTGGAACAGGAAGGGTATCAGCCGAAGGTCGTGCAGACGAATATGTGATCGGCTTCGGATTCCCGGCGCAGAGGCGTCATAGGGCGCTTGGATCTTTGGGCGGGATGGAAGGAGCGTAGGAGAAAGAGGGCAGATACCCGTGAGGGGTCTGCTCTTTTGCAAAAGGGGAAAGAGGATGGAAGCTATGGAAAACAAAAGAGGGAAGAAATTTATTTGCATTGATATTGGAGGAACGGCGATTAAATCCGGGATCATGGATGAAAATCTGGATTTTTTAAGGACAGATGTCATGGACACGCCGAGAGGCGGGGAAGGGATCATGGACGCTGTGCTGGCGCGGATTTCAGAATATCTGAATGTGATTCCGGATCCGAAGGCGGTGTGTATTTCAAGCGCGGGGATTATCGATTCGGACAGGGGCGTAGTTGCAGAAGCAAATGAAAGCCTGATTCCCGGCTATACCGGAATGGATATTGCGGGGAAAGTGCAGGAGCGTTTTGGAATTTCCTGTCATGTGGAAAACGATGTAAACTGTGCCGCTATGGCGGAAGCCTATCGGGGAGCGGCAAAAGGATATTCCTCTGTTTTGATGCTGACGGTCGGGACGGGGATCGGCGGCGCTTTTTTAGAGGGCGGAAGGCTGCTGAAGGGACATACTTACAGTGCGTGTGAAGTGGGATATATGCACATGGATGGAAGCTCCTTTGAGGAGCTGGCGGCAACTTCGGTACTGGTAAAGCGGACGGCAAAGAGAGTTTCAAAGGATTGTCTGGAAATTTCCGGAAAATGGATTTTTGAACAGGCTCAAAAAGGAAATGAAATCTGCATTGAAGAAATTGACAGAATGTGCGATATTCTGGCGAAAGGGATTGCGAACCTTTGTTATGTGCTCAATCCGGAGATTGTGGTGATCGGCGGCGGAATTTCTGCACAGGAGAATTATCTGCGCCCGAGGATCGAGAGCGGGCTGGATCGGTATCTGATTCCTGAAATACGGAAAAAAACAAAGCTGGGTTTTGCGCAGTTTGGAAATCATGCGGGGATGCTGGGAGCGTGCTGTGCGGCGGGGGTTTTGGAAGAAATCTTGGAGAAAAATATGACCTAAGGAAGTAAGAGGGATATTTGGATGGAAAGCGTAAAGCATTTAATGATGGAAGAATATGATAATATGACTTCCGTAGAACAGTCAATTGCTGATTTTTTTATTAAGAATGAAGAATATATGGATTTTTCAGCCAGAAATATCAGCAGGATCCTCTATATTTCCAATGCGACATTATCCCGATTCGCCAAGAAATGTGGCTATAAAGGTTATCGGGAACTTGTTTTTGACTATGAAAAAGAATTGCAGGAGCAGATGAGTGAGGAGAGTATCAGTAAGCTTGCCAAAAAGGTAAAATGTACTTACAGCAGTCTTCTGGAAGAGGTATTTCAGCAGTTGGATGAAGAAAAGGTATGTCAGGCAGCAGAGATGGTAAGCAGCTATAAGCGGGTACTCGTTTGTGGTTTGGGGAGTTCAGGATATGCAGCTTCGGAAATGGCATTTAGAATGATGCGTCTTGGTCTGCAGATCCAGGCGGTAACGGATTCCCAGGTTATTCAGATGGCAGCTGCAGTAGCAGATGAAGAATGCCTAATGATTGCGATTTCGTTAAGCGGCAACACACAGACCATTGCAGATGCGGTTCACATGGCAAAAAGCAGAGGGGCAGGGGCGGTGTTGATTACTGCAAATCGGGAAGCCAAGATAGAGTGTGATGTTGTCCTGTATACGGCGACCTCCAGAAATCTGGATCAGGGAATTGCAATTTCACCTCAGTTTCCCATTTTAGTATTGACCGATATTTTTTATGGTTATTATTTCCAAAATGATACTAAAATAAAAAGTCAGAGATATCATATGACATTGGAAACTTTGAATCAAAAGAAATTCTGAAATGTAATTTGATATTTTGACTTGATTTAAGAATGTATTTTCATATTTTTTGTTCAAATAGCTTCTTTTGAGATAGTAGTTCCCAAAGGGGGCTATTTTATTGCATAAAGAAATGGGCATTGCTATAATGCAATCATCAACAAATACCTAAAGGAGGAACAGGGATATGAAAAAGAAAGCGATTGGATTGTTTCTGGCGGCAGCAATGGCATTTGGATTGTTCGCATGCGGAAATGATGGAGGAGGGGGAGAAGCAAAGCAGGAAACACAAAAGGCAGAAGATGGCAAAGCAGAGGGGGAGGAAAAAGAAAGCGGTGCAGGTGAAGTAACGACTGTAACTCTGTGGTCTTTTAAGGCAGAGGATAATGATCCGACTGCAGCTTCATCCAGACTCAAAAAGCTGATTGATGATTTTAACGCATCGCATAACGATATTCAGATTGAGGTCAGCTTCGGAAAAACATATGATAATGTAGTGACAGCAATTGCATCCCAGGATACACCGGATATTTTTGATATGTACTGGCAGTATGCCTCGCCTCTCGCAGCAAGAGGAGCATTATATGATCTGACAGAGTTTGTGGAGAATGATACAGAATTTGAAAAAGATGATTTTCTGGAAAGAGTATGGGATCTGTGTACAGTAGACGGAAAGATTTATTCTATTCCAAATTTGGCTTCTTCATCATTCGCTGTTTATAACAAGAATGTTTTAAAGGAAGCGGGATGGGATAGTTTCCCGACAACCTTTGACGATATGATTCAGTGTGCAAAGGATTGTTATGATCTGGAGAGTACGAGTATGGGAATGAATCCGCTTTCTCCCTGGCTGGATAATGTTCTTTGGCCGGCAATGACGGAGGCAGGCTGGATTGATGCAGAGGGGAATCCTGTATTTGACAGTGAGGAAATGCGTTTGGCGTATTCTGCTCAGAAGGAGTTGATTGAGTATCAGGGAGGATATGCGGAGGCAACTGGATGGGAAGGAGATTTTGGACCGGCAAGAGGCAGCGTGACAGATCCTGTTTTGACAGGTGAAGCCGGATTTCTGCTTTTGCCAGACAGTGCAATTCCGACAATTTATAATGCGGGTGTAGAAGCGGGATATATTTATGGCAAGGACTGGGGAGTTGCGCAGGTTCCGGGAAATTCTATGTTTACTGCAGGGGTATATGAGATGAATGCAAAAACGAAAAATCCGGAAGCAGCATGGGAAGTAATGTCTTATCTGAATTCGAAAGAGGCCATGATATATCTTGCGGAAGGAGAAAAGGGTGTTGGAGCATTGATGCCGCGTAAAAGCGCTTTAGATGCGCTGCAGGAAATGGATGGAATCTGTGAAGCGTTAAAGGAAGTTGCAGTGCTGTTGGAGGAAGCGAAGCTGCAGTCGTTCCCGATGAGTGGTTATGTGAACGAATATCTGGGGGCGATAGGCAATAATATGACGGCATACATGGAAGGTTCTTTGGATATGGATACTGCAGTGTCAAATATCCAGACGGAGGTTCAGGCAACAGCAGATGCATTTAATGGTAAGTAGTAATATCCTGGGGCTGAAGCGGCAGGGCAATGGACGGGGTGGTGTTCGGCCACCCCTCCTGTGTTTAAATCGAACCTTCAAAGAATTAGTAGAGGAAGGAAGGAATCTGAATGAAAAAAGTGGTCAGGGGCAAAAGCAGAGGAGCATGTTCAAGTAAAAGGGAATGGAAATTTTTCTGGAAAGGAATTTTGTTTGCTTCTCCATGGCTGATTGGCTTTATATGTTTTACTCTATTGCCGGTTTGTATGGCATTTTATTATAGCTTTACAGATTATAATCTGTTTAATGAACCCACATGGGTTGGCTTAAAGAATTATACAGATGCATTTAAGGATCAGTACGTATGGAAAGGTCTTGAAAATACGCTGTATATGGTTATTATTTCTCCTATCGTGGGAATGGTGGTGTCGCTTTTGCTGGCATTGCTTTTAAACCAGAAAAATATTCCCGGGCTTCCGTTTTTCCGAACCGTTTTTTATCTGCCGTCCCTTGTGCCTGTAGTAGCAAGCGTAATGCTATTGACATGGCTGCTGAACGGACATTATGGTCTGGTAAATCAGGTGCTGGGATTTATCGGAATCGAGGGACCGGCGTGGTTGAATGATCCGAAATACACGAAAATTTCCCTGATGATTATGGATGCATGGAGATGCGGCGGGACGATGATCATTTATTTGGCAGCGCTTCGTTCTGTGCCGGCTTCTTTATATGAAGCGGCAGAGTTGGACGGAGCAAACGGCATAAAAAGATTTTTTCATATTACAATTCCATGTATTTCACCAACGATTGAATTTAATGTGATTATGTCGATGATTGGAGCGTTTCAATATTTTACGCAGGGTATGCTTTTGGTATCGGTTGGGGGAAATCAGGTAAATGGGGGACCGTCTAATTCGTTGCTATTTTATAACCTGTATTTATATCAAAACGCATTTTCCTACTTTAAAATGGGTTATGCATGTGCGTTGGCAGTGCTTTTGTTTCTGATTGTAATGGTTACAACAGCCCTGACGAGAAAACTCAGTGACAGAATTGTGAATTACGATGTAGAGTAGGAGGAACACATGAAAGCTGCATATAAAAAAATACATGAGATGATGATTTATAAAGGATTGCGCGGCAGGATTGCCCATGTATTTGGTGTGATTGCCCTGATTTTTTTGGGACTGGTATTTGCAATGCCTCTTTACTGGATGATTTCCACAGCGTTGAAGTATGAAACGTATTGCTTTACAACACCGCCGCAGTGGATCCCAAATCCGATTAAATGGAGTAATTTTACAGATATTTTTCAGAGGATGGATTTAGCAAGATATATAAAAAATACATTGATCACATCAATTCTTCCGGTAATTGGTACGCTGATTTCCTGCCCGATGGTAGCTTATTCGATTACAAAAATTCCATGGAAGGGCGGAAAGTATTTGTTTCCGATTATTTTGATGACGATGATGATTCCGTCGATGGTAACGCAGATTCCTATGTATGCAACCTGGTCAAAGCTTGGAATGCTGAATACGTTTATTCCGCTGGTATTGCCCAGTTTTTTTGGAAGTACGTATTATATCTATCTGTTCAGACAATTTATGAAGTCACTGCCGACCAGTGTGATAGAAGCTGCGCGTATTGATGGGGCGGGAGATTTCAGGATTTTGTACAGCATTGTATATCCAATGTGTTCTTCTGTTTTGACCACAGTAGCAGTTATGGTATTTATTGCATGTTGGAACGATTATTTGGGACCTTTGATGTATCTTCAGGATAGTAAGTTATATACGCTGGGGATTGGTCTGCAGATGTTTAAAAATGCGGCACAGCCGGAATGGACACTTTTGATGGCTGCAAGTACAGTGTTTACCGTTCCGCTGATCGTGATTTTTTTCTTTTGTCAGAATGCATTTCTGAATGGGATACAGACAACATCCGGCATCAAATAGAACATGACAAAAGATATGAATTTTGATAAAAGAAAATGCGAGGGATAGTGATGAAAAGGTCAATAGAATCAGTATATCATAAGCTAATCGTATCATGCCAGGCGTTGCCGGAAGAACCGCTTCATTCTTCTTTTATTATGGGAAGAATGGCAGTGGCGGCGAAAGAAGGGGGAGCCGGAGGAATCAGGGCAAATTCAGTAGAGGACATAAAGGAAATCCAGAAAAATGTGGATCTGCCAATTATTGGAATTATCAAAAGAGATTATCCGGGATATGCAGTTCGTATTACGCCGACAATCAGGGAAGTGGATGAACTGATGCAGGTTGAGCCGGACGTGATTGCCGTTGACGCTACTTGCCGTGTACGTCCGGATGGAAAAAGGATTGAGGAATTTTATGCGGAGATCAGGGAAAAATATCCGCAGCAGCTTTTAATGGCAGACTGCTCTACAATGAAAGAAATGCTTTTTGCAGATGAGCTGGGATTTGATTTTATTGGAACTACTCTGGTTGGATATACGGAAGAAAGTAAGGGGAGCCATATAGAAACAAATGATTTTGAACTGATACGGGCGCTGATACAACAGGTAAAACATCCTGTGATCGGAGAAGGAAATATTGATACGCCGCAGAAACTCAAGCGGGTTATGGAAATAGGAGTATACAGTGTGGTTGTAGGCTCGGCAATTACCAGACCGCAGCTGATTACAAAAAATTTTACGGATGCCTTAAGAGAATGAAAAACCTATATGATAAAGGAGATGGAAGCATAATATGAGGATATTAATCGTATCGGATTATGAATGTGATTTTACAAGAGTATTAAAAAGCTGCGGGGCTGAAGTGGAGTGTGTAGATTTTAAGAAGGTATTAAAAACAGATCTGACAGTATATGATTCTTTCTGCGTTCTTCCGAAAAAAAGCGGTACTTATCTGGATGCAAGATTACGGGAAAAACTGGAAGAAGAGGCCAGAAAGGGAAAACGGATTTTTTTGCAGGCGATTCGTGGGTTCTTGGGTATTTTGTGCGAGGAGCCTGCGGACAGTACCAAAAGCCGGATGATTTATATCGGAAATTCGGAAGAAAAAATTACAGGGCTGTTTATGGGAGATCTTTTAGATGATGAAGCCAATTTGATGTGCGTGCCGGAATTGCATCCGGAAGATGTGGAACCGATTCTGGTATATCAGGAACACATTATTGCGCATACACATACAGAAATGCCGGTACAGGAAATTTTAAAAAGAGGAAAGCCGGGACTGTGGAAAGCCGGGAAAAATATTTTATGGGCAGGTTTTATATTGCGTAACTTTAATGAAGCCAGATTTTCACCAAGGGCAAAATGGGAAGCGGTAATACGATATGTAGCACGCTGGATTACAGGAGGGGAACCGGCATTTTATCCAACGGAAATTGTACACTATGGAACGTCTGAAAAATTAGATGAGCCGAAAATATTTGAATGCTGCAGAAGGAAAGCGATTGAAAGAGGAATCGGGTGGTTAGAACGGTTTCTGGAGGATGGAGGAAAAGGCGGTATTAAAGAAGGGATTGCTCATAATATTACTCCGGATGGAAATTATACAGTGCTGGATGGTGTCAGAACAGACTGTACCGGAGAAAGTGCAGGCGCATTTAAAATGTATGCATATCTGAACGGAAAAAAAGAATATGCCGATTTGGCAAGTAAAATGGATGGAATTGTTTATGGCCCGATGCTGGTTAAGGGAGGCCTTTTTGATGGAATGGTGCGATGGTGCACAAGTTCGTGGAATGTATGTTATCAGGATGATGTGGCGAGGGCATTATTGCCGGGATTATATGATGCACTTTATATGGGAGATGCCACTCATCTGGAAGATATTTGTCATGCGATGGATTTTTTGATCGGTACAACTGCAAAAGATGGACTGAGAATTGCCAGAACGGATACCCATGATTTAACGGAATTGGAAATGGAAAAGTTAAGACAACAGGAGCATGGATTTCCTTCCGCCCACTACAATGCATATTATCATGCGGCGCTTTTGTTGACAGGAAAGGCAAGCGGAGAAAAACGTTATATTGAGGTGGCACAGAAGGGACTGGAACGTATGATGGAACTTTATCCGGAGACAGCAAGAGAGCAAAGTGAAACAGAAGAAATGTGCCGGTTGATTCTACCGCTTGCAATTTTATATCAGACCACAAAAGAAGAAAAGCACAGGCAGATGTTGTATCGTGTTTCAAAAGATTTACAGAAGGTGCGACATCCGTTTGGGGGGTATCGGGAATGGGATACAGGATATAAGGCGGCTTGTTCCAGAGAATCCAGAGAGGAATGTTCTGTTTTGACAGAGAATGGGGATCCGGTGGCAGATCTGTTGTATTCCAGCAACTGGCTTCCGCTTGGATTTTCCTTTGCATATGAAGCAACCGGTGATCGTTGGTTTCATGAATTATGGAAGGATTCGGTGATCTTTTGTTTAAAAACACAGATGTTTAGTGAAAAAGAGCATTTGGATGGAGCCTGGTGCAGAGCTTTTGATATGGAGTTGAAGGAAGCGTATGCGGCACCGCATGATGTGGGCTGGGCAGCTTATGCATGTGAAACGGGCTGGACTGTTTCGGAAATTTTGATGGGGCTGATGATGCCGGAGATTTTTGAAAAAAAGAAAATAGGGTAATCAAAAACGGTCACTTTATCTTTTACGAAAAGTGACCGTTTTGCAATCAGCGGAGGTCTTCGGCTGTTAAAAGAATTTGTTGGAGCCTTGGCCATAAAAGATAGGTTGTAAGCGCTGTAATTATTCCTGGAATTCCAAGAAAAAAAAGCAGCAGGCCAAACCAAAGATTGGAAAATAGTATAAGGATAAAGCCAAGTTGAAGTAATGCGGGAAGAATACCTTTGAAACCGCAGGCAGGAATCAGAAGTAAGGCATTTTTTAAGATGGCACTGACAGGAAGTTTGAATAAGGATACCTGCAGCATGAGCATGATAGTGTAACAGCTGACTAAAAATAAAATAAGCAGTACAAGAAAATAGTATAGTATAGGAGAAACCAAATTCTGAGTGTTTCCACCTAAAAGATATATTCCGCAAAGAAGCCAGAGAAGACCGTAAACAAGACCGGGAATAATAGAAGCCCTTAAATTATGAATAAAAAAAGACATAAAAGGGGTACGGACAGAGGAGGCGATTTTTCGTGTATAGTCATAGGCGCGATGATACAAAGCGGACATTCCTGAGACCATAATTGGCGCGAGGAGTAATGCACCTGCTGAAAAAATCAGTCCGCCGGTATAAAGAGTAAGTTCAATCAGGAGAAAAACAGGGAGACAGGTTAAAAAAAATAACAGGTTATTCAATAAAAGATTTGGCAGATTGGGAAATAAAATTCTTCGAAGAAAGAACAGAATGCCTGTTGGGTTTTCTTCTTTGTCCCGTAAGGCATCGGGGAATGTTTTTGAATCTTTTTTGGAACGTTGCTTTTTTGCGAGAAGTTCTTGCTCGTAATGAAGCTGGCTGTAGCTGCGGTTATTTTTTTTCATAATATGCTCCGTTTCGTGTGTGGAATTATATAGTTGCTTTCTTCCTATTATAAAGGAAAAAGAAAATAAGGCAAGTTGATTCTATTTATAAAAAGGAAGGTTGATGAGGCAGAAAATGGATGAAAAGGTTTTGGAAGATATGGAGCAGGGGAAAATAGGATTTTTGCCAGATATATGAGAAAATAAAAATTATGATCTTATAAAAAAGGATGGTTACCCTCAGTGTACAAGGGGGCATACGGTCGAAAAGATTGAATTGGCTCATCTGCTTCGTTACGCTCCCTCCGCGTACGACCCTGTACGCGTCGATCACGTGCCTTGCAGATGATCCAATTCAAAACTTTTCGACTCTCCGATCCTGACCGTAGAAATTTGTTCGCTTTTCAAGGCGGACGAATGAGGGCGTACAAGCGATAAAAAACATCGCTTAGACGTACGCCGATTGAGGACAACGAAGAAAATCGAACAAATTTCACGGTTCAGGACGTATGTCCCCTTGTACACTGGGGGTAATGAAATAGTATGTTAGGGGAGGAAAATAAAATTAAAAAATAATGTGATTGTCTGATAAGGGAAATGTGTGCTATATTGAAAACACGGAAAGTCAGAGCACATAAAAGGCGGCCTACCCTCCATCAACCGCGGAGGGGCTACCCCTCCGAACCAGAACGGAAAGGAGGGCGATGCCAATGGTTACATATACTGATTTATTTCAGTTTTGTTTATTCATTGTCGCTCTTGTTGGTCTTTGTTACGATCTTCAAGGGAAGAAAATAGCCGCCAACTATTCGCACTAGTTGACGGCCTAAGTAATTAGGTAAATCACTGCTGAGGGTAGACCATGTGTTTCTGGCTTTTCCTTTTCTATTATCAATATAGCATATCCGGCAGCAGGTTACAAGCAGAAGACAAAGAAAAATTCGATTTCACAGCAGACAAACAAAGACAAAACAACACGAACATAAGTTTGCCAACAAAAAATTTTTGACATATGTTTTTGTAAAATGCCGTGTTTATGCGGTGGCTGGTAAATTATATTAAAAACTATTAGAGGTTCTACTTACAATGGAATGAGCCGGAACGGAACACCGTATGTATTAACTACACTGGAATTAGACCATGATGGGAGTAAGGTAAAGATCAAATGCTTTGAAAAGGATGTAAAAGTTGGAGATTTTGCACAGATTTCGATAGGGACAAAGAAAACAGTTTTTGGAGCAGAACTTTGTGTGGTTGTTGAGAAAATAAATCCTTCTGTCGAAATGGAAGATAAGTAGAAATAATAAGTGGAAATAATTGATTGCCTGATAAGGGGAAGGTGTGCTATACTCCCATCTTTGACAGTTAGAAAAAGAAAAAATCGCTGTATCCCTCATGTTTACTGGGGTATAGCGATTTTTGTCGTTGTTTCGAAATATAGTAATTTATTCCTTCCCTTTACTTTTTTTCTGAATATTTCTCATCTTACTTTTTGTTATGAACTGATAATCTGTTCGGAAACCGCAGACGTCATGAAGATCATCCGTAATTCTTTCTCGTTTGTATAAAGGAATAAACCCCTGTTCCTGTATTTCAGCGAAATTCATTTCTTTTAGAACATCTAATAATTCTTCACATGTATATTTAGCATCCAGTTTTTTCTCAAGGAAACGGTATATGGTCAATGCAAGAAAACAGATTAGAAAATGTGCTTTGATCCGGTTTTCATCCTGTAAATAGACAGGTCTTGCAGAAAACTCTGTTTTCATAATCCGGAAACATTCTTCTATCTGCCATCTTCCTTCACTTACTTTTAAAATATCACTAACTTCGTCATCCAAAAGATCTGTGCATACTGCGTAAAAGCCATCATACTGGGCCTCTTCAGAAATCTTGGTTTCATCTAGATAATGCTTTACATCAGCCGCTTCCCCTTCTTCTGTTACAGCGATCGTTCCGATGAAACGTGCTGGGTCATTTGGATTTTTTCGGTTCTTTTTTGTGCTCCCTGAATCCAGCATCTTTTGTGCCCGTTCAATCTGTTTGTCTCGAATAGATTTTTGATAAAGGGCATATTTAGGAGAATAGGTAATGACCAGGCGTTGATGCAGCTTCTTTGTGGTGTAGGGCTCATCTTTATAATAAAGTCCTTTGTCATCTTCGGGAAGTTCTGTGATATCAACAGGGGCTCCATCTGAGACTCTTTTAAATCCCTGTAAATTTAATGCCCATTCTTTTTCTTCTTTCTTTAGCTTTTTGATGGACTGGGTTACGATATAAGCCCGTTCCCCCATGTGATTGTATTCCCGGATTGATTCAGAGCCAAGCCCGGCATCGCTGCAATAAATAAATTTCTGACAACCAAAATCTCCAAGAACTTTCTTTTCTAACGGTTTGAGAGAGGTCTGTTCGTTTGCATTTCCCGGAAAAAGAGAAAAAGCAAGGGGAATCCCATCTCCATCCATAAACAATCCCATTTGGATGATTGGGTTTGGTCTGTGTTCTTTACTTTTCCCGTATTTTTTATTTCCATCTTCCTGTTCAGTTTCAAAGTAATAATTCGAGCAGTCATAATAAAGGATCTTATCATTTCTTTTTCCAAGGAAGTGGGAGTTTTTGTAAACTTCAGACTGAATAAGATCACATTCCGCACCAAGTACATCCAATGCCCGGTAGATATCATGAAGTTCATAGGATGGTTTTTCTAAGAATCCAGATGCAACTTTGTAAGAAGAACGTTTGCTGCAAGGTTCCAGGATTCTTGCATAAACCAGATCCGAGAGGATCGCATTGATATCATACTTGAATTTATATTTCTGTTTCAATTTCCGGCAGATTTTATTCATTTGTAGTTGATAATAAATGGATTGGAGAAACAGATAGCCACCACGGAAGAAGACCTGCCTGTCATAATCTAATGGTCTATCCGCATGGAATGGTATCAATACTGTCTGAGCTTCTTTTTCTTTTTTATATTTTTCAGTCTCTATTTTCACTTCATTTTTCGCCCATGCAACGACATCATCTCTTGTAGGACCATGTTCAGGCAAAAGTTGTTCTAAGGTTCCCAGCTTGCGGACGATAGCTGAAGTAGTGCTGCCATTTGCTTTTGTATAAGATTTACAGATATAAAAGGACTCTGCATTTTTTGATTTTGTTATGTGAAGATTCATCCGTCATCCCTCCTATCCCTTATTATACAACACAATAACATAAAATAACAGATATAAAAGCATAAAATTTGACATAAAAAAAGCAGGTTTTATGCGACCTGTGAGTACTTTTTTTAATATTCAACTGTCAAACTCCCGAGAAAATAAATCCTTCTGTCGAAATGGAAGATAAGTAGAAATAATAAGTGGAAATAATTGATTGCCTGATAAGGGGAAGGTGTGCTATACTGGCAGTGCGGAAAGTCAGAGCACATAAAAGGCGGCCTACCCTCCATCTCGGAGGGGCTAACCCTCCAGACCAAAGAGGAAAGGAGGGCGATGCCAATGTATGTTACATATTCGGATTTAATCCAGATAGGTATCTTGTTGGTTGCCCTTGCTAGTCTCATTTACGAGATTTTCAAGGGAAGAAAATAGCCGCCCACTACTGCGAATAGTGAACGGCTGATGCTGTAAAGCATATAGTTGGTTGTTATTGAGGGTAGACCGTGTGTTTCTGGCTTTCCCTTTTCTATTATCAATATAGCATATCCGGCAGCAGGTTACAAGCAGAAGCTAAAGAAAAATTTGATTTCACAGCAGATAAACAAAGACAAAACAACACGAACATAAGTTTGTCAACAAAAAATACTTGACACCCGCCTCCATATCGTGTATGATACCAAAAGTGAGGGTCAGATATGGAAAAAATCGTTGAACAGGGTTTGTTATATGACTTTTACGGAGAGCTGCTGACAGAGCACCAGCGCAGGATCTACGAGGACGTGGTATTAAACGATATGTCGCTTAGTGAGATCGCGCAGGAGCAGGGGATCAGCAGGCAGGGCGTGCACGATCTGGTGCGCCGCTGCGACAGGACGCTTCAGGGATATGAGGAAAGGCTTCATTTGATCGAGCGTTTTTTAAAGGTCAAGCAGACGGTGGGGCAGATCGAGAAGATCAGTTCCGAGGAGCAGGTCAGACGGCTGGCGGCACAGATTCTGGAAGAACTGTAACGCGGCAGAGAGGGTTGAAATGGCATTTGAGAGCTTAACGGATAAACTTCAGAATGTATTCAAGAACCTGCGCAGCAAGGGACGGCTGACAGAAGCAGACGTAAAGGTTGCCTTGAAAGAGGTAAAGATGGCGCTTCTGGAAGCGGACGTTAACTTTAAGGTTGTCAAGCAGTTTGTGAAGTCTGTGGAGGAGCGCGCGATCGGTCAGGACGTGATGAACGGCTTAAATCCCGGTCAGATGGTCATTAAGATCGTTAATGAAGAGATGACGGCGCTGATGGGCTCCGAGACGACAGAGATCGCTTTCCAGCCCGGCAAGTCGACGACGGTGATTATGATGTGCGGCCTGCAGGGCGCAGGTAAGACGACAACGACCGCGAAGCTTGCGGGCAAGTTTAAATTAAAAGGCAAAAAGCCCCTTCTGGTTGCCTGCGACGTATACCGTCCGGCGGCGATCGAACAGCTGCAGATCAACGGCGAAAAGCAGCAGGTGGAAGTGTTTTCGATGGGAACGGGGCATAAGCCGGTGGACATCGCAAAGGCTGCGATCGAGCATGCTGCAAAGAACGGCCACAATGTGGTAATTCTGGATACTGCGGGACGTCTCCACATCGATGAGAACATGATGGCGGAGCTGCAGGAGATCAAGGCATGCATCGAGGTGCATCAGAGCCTGCTCGTTGTAGACGCCATGACCGGTCAGGATGCGGTCAACGTGGCAAAAGAGTTCGATGAAAAAGTCGGTATCGACGGTGTGATCCTGTCCAAGATGGACGGCGATACAAGAGGCGGTGCGGCGCTTTCCATCAAGGCGGTTACCGGAAAGCCGATTTTGTATGTCGGTATGGGCGAGAAGCTTTCGGATCTGGAACAGTTTTATCCGGACCGCATGGCAAGCCGTATTCTGGGAATGGGCGACGTGCTCTCCCTGATTGATAAAGTTCAGGCAAATCTGGACATTGACGCGGACAAGGAAAAAGAGATGGCTGCCCGCATGAAAAAGGGCAAGTTCGATTTTGAGGATTACCTTGAAAGCATGAAGCAGATGCGTAAAATGGGAGGCCTGTCCGGTCTGCTGGGGATGATGCCCGGCATGGGCGGGAAGCTTTCGGACATCGAATCCATGGTAGACGAGAAACAGCTCGCGCGTATGGAAGCAGTCGTTTTGAGCATGACGCCGGAGGAGAGACGCAATCCGAAGCTTTTAAATCCGAGCCGTAAAAACCGCATCGCAAAGGGCGCCGGTGTGAACATCAGCGTAGTCAACCGTTTCATCAAGCAGTTTGAGCAGAGCCAGAAGATGATGAAGCAGCTTCCCGGAATGCTGGGAGGAAAAGGTGCAAGAAAAGGCAAGTTCAGGCTTCCTTTCTGATAAATTGCGCAAAAGCGCAGCGAAAACAACAACATTTATATTTTAATCCGGAGGTAAGGAAAAATGGCAGTAAAGATCAGATTAAGAAGAATGGGATACAAGAAGAACCCGATTTACAGAATCATCGTAGCGGATTCTAGATCCCCCAGAGACGGTCGTTTCATCGAGGAGATCGGCACATACGATCCCAACACAGAGCCAAGCACCTTCAAGGTAAACGAAGAGCTGGCTAAGAAGTGGCTGGCAAACGGCGCACAGCCCACTGAAATCGTAGGCAAGATCTTCAAGGCAGCAGGCATCGAGAAATAAATCTGTCTGTACGCCAGACGGTTACTCAGGGAAAGGTAACTGACTGCGGCAGGCGTATGCCGCCGCAGGATGGGCATGCTTTTGGAGGTGGATTATGAAAGATTTGGTGGAAGTGATCGCAAAAGCGCTTGTGGATCATCCGGATGAAGTGGCTATCACCGAGAAGGAAAACGGTCGGAACCTGACAGTTGAGCTTCATGTTGCACCCTCCGATATGGGCAAGGTAATCGGCAAACAGGGGCGTATTGCAAAAGCAATCCGCACTGTGGTAAAGGCTGCGGCTATGGAAGACAATAAGAAAGTGGATGTGGACATCATCTGAACAAAAAGACGGCGCGGCAGGATATGCAGGCGCCGTTTTTTATTCGGTCGGAAGCTTTTGTTCCTGTCGAATAAAAAACACGATTATGCGCACACTTTTTGTTCAATCGGATTCAAGAGGGAGAAATATATATGGAAGAAAGACTGCAGGTGGGCGTGATTGCATCCACCCATGGCGTGCGCGGCGAGGTAAAGGTGTTTCCTACCACGGACGATGTGCGGCGTTTCAAAAAACTAAAGGAAGTCATTCTGGATACCGGGAAGGAAAACCGGATTCTGGAAATCGAGCAGGTAAAATTTTTCAAGCAGTTCGCGATCTTAAAATTCAAAGGGATCGATACGTTGGACGAGGTGGAGAAATACCGCAAAAAGAGCCTGTATGTAACCCGTGAAAATGCAGTCCGCTTAAATAAGGACGAGTATTTTATCGCGGATCTGATCGGCCTGAAGGTGCTCGACGAGGCAGGCGAAGCGCTTGGGGAGCTGGAGGATGTGATCGAGACGGGCGCAAACGATGTGTATCAGATCAAAATGAACGATGGCAGGCAGCTTCTTTTGCCGGCGATCCGCCAGTGCGTTCTGGAAGTGGATGTGGGGGCAGGCTTTATGAAGATCCACATTTTAGAAGGTCTGCTGGACTGACACAGGAAAAAATGCTGCCGGCGCAGCGGAATGTGAGGAGACATGCGGTTTCATATTTTAACATTATTTCCGGAAATGGTTTTAAACGGCCTGCAGACGAGCATTCTGGGGCGGGCGTGTGAAAAAGGGCTGATCAGCTTAAACGCGGTAAATATCCGTGATTATACGGCGGACAAGCATAAAAAGGTGGACGATTATCCTTACGGCGGCGGCGCGGGGATGCTTATGCAGGCGCAGCCCGTATATGACGCATGGAAGGCGGTCGCAGGGGAGAAAAAACGGGAAAAGCCCCTGCGCGTGTTATATATGAGCCCTCAGGGGAAGCCTTTTTGTCAGGAGATGGCAAAAGAGTTTGCAAAAGAGGAGGAGCTTGTTTTTCTGTGCGGGCATTATGAGGGGATCGACGAAAGGGTGTTAGAGGAGATCGTGACGGATCAGGTTTCCGTCGGAGATTATGTGCTGACGGGCGGCGAGCTTCCCGCGATGGTCATGATCGACGCCATTTCCAGGATGGTCCCGGGCGTTTTAAAAAACGAGGAATCCGGCGTGACGGAGTCGTTTCACGAAAATCTTCTGGAATATCCCCAGTATACGCGGCCGGAGGTATGGCATGAAAAAAGCGTCCCGGCGGTGCTTTTGTCGGGCGACCATGCAAAGGTGGACTTGTGGCGCAGGCAGAAGGCGGAAGAGCGCACGAGGCGTATCCGCCCGGATCTGTATGAAAAATACGATCTGGAAGGGCGCGCGCTGGAATATCTGAAACGGGATAAGATCCTGCATATGGACATGATCGAGGACATCCGGCGGGGCAAGGCGCGTCTGATCGCAGTGCGGGAGGACGGCGTGCTTTTGCAGGACCGCGACAGCAGTGTTTATATGCTTACGGCGCGCACGAAGGATGCGGGCGAGCGCCTGCTGTCCATGACGGAGCCGGAAGGGGCGCAGTATACCTGCCATCAGAAATTTGTGATGGAGAGCATCTGCGCGCGGTTTGAAAAAAAGCGGGTGAGCGAATGCTTTCAGGTGGTGTACACGAAAAAAACGCCGCTGGAAGAGCCGGCGGGCTTTGACATCCGGGTGCTGGACGAGAGCTTTGCCGGGATCGTTTCGGAGCATTACGATCTGGTGGACGATGAAGGCTATGTGACAGAGCGGCTCAGGGCAGGCGTGATGATCGGCGCTTTTGTGGATGGAAAGCTGGCAGGCTTTGCGGGTATCCATTCCGAGGGCGCGATGGGCATGCTGGAGGTTTTTGAACCGTTCCGCCGGCAGGGCATCGGCTATGCGCTGGAAATCGCCCAGATCAACCGGGAGCTGGCAAAAGGGCATACGCCGTATGCGCAGATTTTTACAGACAATGACAAATCCGTGGCGCTGCAGCAAAAGACCGGGCTTAAAATGAGCGGCGGCAGGGTGTACTGGATTTCATAAAAAGTGCTTGCAATACATGATAAATTATGGTATATTTTTAATGTTGCGAAAACAGGAGATGGTCCTCTGTTACGAAAGTACGTATTAAGAACATCCGGGAATCAGGAGGAAAAGCAATGAACGAAATTATCAGAGAGATCGAAGCTGCACAGTTAAAGGCTGAAGTACCTGCATTTGAGACAGGCGATACTGTTAGAGTATACGGCAAGATCAAGGAAGGCAACCGCGAAAGAATTCAGGTTTTTGAAGGCGTTGTATTAAAGAAGCAGGGCGGCAGCAACCGCGCTACTTTCACCGTAAGAAAGTCTTCTAACGGTGTAGGCGTAGAGAAGACCTGGCCTTTACACTCTCCCAACGTAGAGAAGGTAGAAGTTGTGAGAAAGGGTAAAGTAAGAAGAGCAAAACTGAACTACTTAAGAGGCAGAGTAGGTAAGAGAGCTAAAGTTAAAGAGGTTGTAAAATAAAAAGATATTCACAAAAAGAGGGGCTCCGGTAATGGCAGCCCCTTTTTTGTCTAAAAGAGGATACCTTATGAGGAGACGTCAGAAAGGGCTGCAGTTTTACCGGAAAAAGAAAAAGATCAGTACGGCTGCGGTGCGGGAATTTTTCAGCTGGGTCGTCCTTGTGATGCTGGCTGTTTTTCTGGCATATATGACGATCTGGTCGGTGGGGCTTCGGACGAATGTGATCGGTGTATCGATGGAGCCGGGGCTGACAAACGGTCAGGGCATTTTGGTCAACCGGCTTGTGTACCGCTTCTTTTCGCCAAAGACGGGCGACGTGGTGGTGTTTCTGCCAAACGGCAACGAGAACGCCCATTATTATGTGAAGCGCGTCGTGGCGGAGCCGGGGCAGACGGTACAGATCAGGGACGGGATCTTATATGTGGACGGCAAGGCGGTGGAGGACGAGAGCATGGATCTGATCGCCTCTGCGGGCATTGCAGAAAATGAGATCGAGCTGGGAAAAGACGAGTATTTTGTGCTCGGGGATAACTGCAACAACAGCGAGGACAGCCGCTCGGCAAACATTGGCCCGGTATCGGGCAAAACGATCGTCGGACGGGCGTGGTTTCATTTCGGGAACGCATCGGGAGGCTGGGGGCTTGTAAAATAAGCCGCCCTGCACATATTCAACAGATTTTAATATAGAAGGAACGGAAAATAATATGGTTTATCAGTGGTACCCGGGTCATATGACCAAAGCGCGGCGTGCAATGCAGGAGGACATCAAGCTGATCGATCTGATCATCGAGCTGGTGGACGCCCGCTGTCCGATGTCCAGCCGCAATCCGGACATCGACGAAATGGGAAAAAACAAGGCGCGGCTGATTTTATTGAATAAATCGGATCTGGCAGATCCGGCGGCGAATAAGGCGTGGTGCGCGTATTTTGAAGGGCTGGGCTTTTCCGTGCTGGAAATTAACGCCAGAAGCGGCGCAGGCTTAAAGGCAATTCAGGGAAAGGTTGCGGAAGCCTGTAAGGAAAAAATCGAGCGCGACCGCAGAAGGGGGATTTTGAACCGCCCCGTCCGCGCGATGGTGGCGGGTATCCCGAACGTGGGAAAATCCACCTTTATCAACAGCTTTGCGGGGCGTGCCTGCGCCAAGACCGGGAACAAGCCCGGCGTGACAAAGGGAAAGCAGTGGATCAGGCTGAACAAGAGCCTGGAGCTTCTGGATACGCCCGGGATTTTGTGGCCGAAGTTTGAGGATCAGGCGGTAGGCGAGCGGCTGGCGCTGATCGGTTCGATGAATGACGAGATTTTAAACCGCGAGGAGATGTGCCTTTCCTTGATCGGATTTTTGCAGGAGCATTATCCGAAGGTGCTGGCGGAGCGCTATCAGACAGAGGACGGGGCGGCGTCTGCGCTCTCGGTGCTGGAAGCGGTGTGCCAAAGCAGGCAGTGCCTGAAAAAGGGCGGGGAGCCGGATTTTGCGCGGGGAGCTGCGCTTTTGCTGGATGATTTCAGAAGCGGCAGGCTGGGCAGGCTGACGCTGGAGCGGCCGCAGGAAGGAAAGCAGGCATGAAAACGAAAGAGATTATAAAGGAAGCGGTCAGCGTCGTTTTATATATAGCGGTCGTTTTAGCGGCAACGTGGTTTGTCATCACCTTTGTGGGACAGCGCACGCAGGTAAACGGAAGCTCCATGGAGCCGACGTTAAGCGACCATGACAATCTGATCGTGGATAAGATCAGCTACCGTTTTAGGGAGCCGGAGCGCTTCGACATCATTGTTTTCCCGTTTCAGTATGAGGAGGACGTCTATTACATCAAGCGTATCATCGGGATGCCGGGAGAGACGGTTTTTATTGATACGGACGGGACAATCTACATTGACGGGGAAGTTCTGACAGAAGGCTACGGCAAGGAAGTGATTCTGTCGCCGGGACGGGCGGGAGAGCCGGTCACGCTTGGCGAGGACGAATATTTTGTGCTGGGCGACAACCGCAACAACAGTTCGGACAGCCGCGATCCCAGCGTAGGGAATATCCACCGGGATCAGATCGTCGGAAAGGCGTGGGTGCGGATCTGGCCCTTTGACAAGTTCGGCGTGTTAAAGCATCAGTAAGCAGCTGGCATAAGGGCAAGCCCTGCATGTCAGCCGGGAGGGACGCATGGAAAAAATCGGAGAGATCAAAGAACATTTTTCACAGGGGATCGAAGCGCTCAAAAAGGCATTTACCATCCGGGAGGCGCAGGAGGCGGCAGGGCGTCTGGAAGAGCTGGAGGCAGCCTACGAGGCGGATGAAAGAAGCAGCGTAAAGGCTTTGGTGCAGCGCTCCCAGAAGCAGCGTCAGGCGGCAGAGGCAGAGCTGGAGAGGATTTACGGGCTGGGGCATTTTGAACGGGAATACGGCCGGGACGGCGCAGCGCTTATATGCGGGATCGACGAGGTAGGGCGCGGCCCGCTGGCAGGACCGGTTGTGGCGGGAGCGGTTATTTTGCCGGCGGACTGTCCGGTTTTGTATTTGAACGATTCCAAACAGCTTTCCGCAAAAAGAAGGGAAGAGCTTTACGATGTGATCTTGGAAAATGCGGTGGCGGTAGGGCTTGGCTTTGCTTCGCCGGAGCGGATCGACGAGATCAATATCCTGCAGGCGACCTATGAAGCGATGCGGGAGGCGATCGGCAAGCTTTCGGTGCGTCCGGACGTTTTGCTAAACGACGCGGTGACGATCCCGCAGGTCAATATCCGGCAGATCCCGATCATCAAGGGAGATGCAAAGAGCGTGTCCATCGCGGCGGCGAGCATCGTGGCAAAGGTGACGAGGGACCGGATGATGGAACAGTACGACGAGGTATTTCCGGGCTACGGATTTGCCAAAAACAAGGGCTACGGCTCCGGTGAGCACATCGCAGCGCTCAAAAGGCTGGGACCGACGCCGATCCACAGAAGAAGCTTTATCGGGAACTTTTTATAAGGGATAGGGAAAAGAGGGAAAAATGAACACACGACAGGCGGGCAATTTCTGGGAGGAAGCTGCCGCAGCTTATCTGGAGCGGGCGGGAGTCAGGATCCTTGCGCGCAATTTCAGGTGCAGCCGGGGAGAAATCGACATCATAGGGTTTCACCAGGGCTGCCTTGTTTTTTTCGAGGTAAAATACAGGGCGGATGACCGGTATGGTCAAGCAATGGAGGCGGTGGACGCACGGAAGCAGGAGCGGATTTGCCGGAGCGCGGATTTTTATTTGTACCGGCACCGGGAATTTGCGGAAACCGGCGTGCGCTTTGACGTAGTGGCGGTCTGCGGGGAGCAGATCGACTGGATAAGGAACGCGTTTGATTACAGGAGGGCAGGCAGATGGAACAAAAGGTAACGATACTGCGGCGCAGAAAAACGGGCTGTCCCAGAATGAAGGTCAACCGGACAGGGGAGATGGAATATCTGACGTTTCCGGCATTTGACCAAACTGAGGAAGTGACCTGTCTGGTCAGTACGAGGCTGGGCGGCGTGAGTACGGGGGACTGCGCCTCTTTGAATTTCAGTTATTTGCGGGACACAAATCAGGCGGCGGTGGATGAAAATTTCCGGCGCATGGCGGAGGTATTCGGGACGCAGCCGGATGCCTTTGTGTGTTCGGATCAGACCCATACGGTAAATGTCCGCCGTGTGACGGAGGCAGACAGGGGAAAGGGCGTGACAAGGCCGAGGGATTACAGCGATACGGACGGGCTTGTGACAGACGTTCCCGGGCTGATTTTGTCCACCTTTTACGCGGACTGCGTGCCGCTTTTGTTTTTTGACCCGGTGCACCGCGCGGTAGGCTGTTCCCACTCGGGCTGGCGGGGGACGGTCGGAGAAATGGGGAAAGCGACGGTGGAGGCGATGAAAAAGCATTTCGGGAGCCGTCCGGAGGAGATTCTGGCGGCAATCGGCCCGTCGATCTGCCGGGACTGCTACGAGGTGGGAGAAGAGGTGGCGGCGGCATTCCGGGGATTGTTCGGGGAGGAAGCCGCAGAAGTCCTTTGGGAAAAAGGAAACGGCAAGTATTTGCTGGATCTGTGGAAGGCGAATGAAAAGGTGCTTCTTTCTGCGGGAATCAAAAGGGAGCATCTGTCCGTAACAGACATCTGCACCTGCTGCAATCCACAATATTTGTTTTCCCACCGCGCAAGCCATGGGAAGCGGGGAAATATCGGGGCGTTTATCATGCTGAAGGATGAAACGGGGACAGGACAGCGCAGCCTTTGAAATCTTCATAAAAATTTAAGATTATCCGTGACAGGCGCTTCATATTTTCATGATTTAATGGAAAAGAAGAAAAGGGAGGATACTTATGACGAACATACTGGTGTGCGACGACGATAAGGAGATCGTCGAGGCGATAGAGATTTATCTGGCGCAGGAAGGCTATCATGTGATCAAGGCGTATGACGGGGAGCAGGCGATCCGCGCTTTGAAGGAAAACGACGTCCAGCTTCTGATCATCGACGTGATGATGCCGAAGCTGGACGGCATCCACGCCACGTTGAAGATCCGGGAATACAGCAGCATCCCGATCATCATCCTTTCGGCAAAGTCGGAGGATGCGGACAAGATTTTAGGGCTCAACATCGGGGCGGACGACTATGTGACAAAGCCCTTTAATCCGCTGGAGCTGGTGGCGCGGGTAAAGTCCCAGCTGAGGCGCTATACGAAGCTGGGCAATTTAAACGCGGAAAACAACGCGGTGTTCCGTGCCGGCGGACTCGTGATCAACGATGAGACGAAGGAAGTGACGGTGGATGGGGAGCCGGTAAAGCTGACGCCGATCGAATACAATATCCTGCTGCTTCTTGTCAAAAACCAGGGCAGGGTTTTTTCCATCAACCAGATTTATGAGAGCATCTGGGAAGAGGAAGCGATCGGGGCAGACAATACGGTGGCGGTGCATATCCGCCATATCCGTGAAAAGATCGAGATCAATCCGAAGGATCCCCGCTATTTAAAGGTCGTGTGGGGCGTAGGATACAAGATCGAGAAGCAGGCGTGAGGGAATGGGGACTGGAATGAAGCTGCAGGTATTGGGAAAAAAGAAACGGAAATTCTGGCTGCTTGTGCGCCGCTTTTTTGTGGCGGCAGCGGCGGTCATTATCGTCGCGCTGTCCTGCAATTCGACGATCAGCGTAGACATCAACGGGCAGACCTATACCCAGAGGATCAGCCTGTTTGAAAAGGGCGGCTCCTTTGAGCAGTCCACTCTTTTTAACGACATTTTAGAAGAGGAGATGCGGGGCACGGTCCGGCTGGCGGTCATCCAGAGCCAGCTGGAGACGGACGGTTCCTATAACGGTCAGAAGGTGATCGACGTGGCGGAGTTTGCGCACCGGCAGGAGGAGCTGCCGGAAGCGACCGTTTCAGCGCCCTATTATCTGGACGACCTGATCAAATGGGGAAACTACGGGTTTATTACGGAGAGCGTATATGGGACGGAGGAGGAGCTTAATTCCTATTTTCAGAACGGCAGCAGCGCGTTTTCCATCCAGAGTGAGATGACCAAAAAGGTTTGGGGGGATACCGTTCAGGCGGCCGCCCTGACAGGGCTGATCGACAGCTCCAAGGAGGACACGCTTTCTATGAGGATGATCTGGGAACTTCCGTCCAGCCGCAGCGAATATCACAAGATGGCGCAGGAGCTCGGGAAATATGTGGAGGATTCGGATATTATCGAGCTGAACGTGCTCGTGCCGCGCTATCTGTCTGCGGACGGGCTGGATCTGGCGGAGTATGCGCTGACGATAGACGAATATGTGCAGCTTCGGGAAGATTTAAAAACGACCTCGAGGGAGCTGTTTTATAATTTTACGGAATATTCCGGCAACAAGGGGGCATACCGGGCAGATTCCTCCAATGTCCGCTACTGTTTTCAGATGAATGTGGACGGGGAGCCCCGCTGTTTTACGAATCTGGAAGAGGACTTTTCAGGGCTGAAGATCGAGGAGATCACAAGACGGTTTGAAGCCTTCGGCAGTTATATGTATTATAATGCGGACCGGGCGGAGATCACGACGAATACGGGGCTGACGGCAGAGCAGATGAAGCAGGAGCTGGGCTATTATCAGTATGCGTTCGGGGATAACACGCGCATCTGGATCGGGGTGGACACCTCCTATCCGGTACAGGACGGGTTCTGGACGGCAAGGGAGGCTTACAACAGCCTGATCCCCTATTACGGCTATCTGGCGGGGGCATGCGTGATCCTGATCGGTCTGGCAATCTGGATCCTCGTATTTCTGACGAAGTTTGAGGGCAGGGCGTTTCTGCCGGCAGGAGGCTGGGAGATCGCGTTAAAGCGGTGCGACCGGATGCCGACGGAGCCGTTTTTTGTGCTGGGCGCCGGTTCGGCGGCGGGCTTTGTAGGGCTGTGCTATCTGGCGTTTGTGTTCTGCGAGGGAACGATGGAAAATGTGATCCACAGCGTATGGCTTCCGTTTGCCGCAGGGGCAGCGGCGTTTGCAGGGGACGATCTGTGCATGTTCGTGTATCTGAGCCTTGTCCGCCGCGGGAAAGCCCATACCCTGTGGAAAAATTCCCTGCTTTTGCGGGCGGGACGCCGGATCAGGAGCAGCATGCTTACCCTGTATGACAACAGCCATATTCTGCTGCGGACGCTTTTGCCGTTCATGCTGCTTTTGGTCATGAATCTGGTGCTGGGCGGCTGCAGCGTGGTCTGGATCCTGGCAGCGGCTGCAGTGGATGTGGCTGCGATCCTGGCGCTGTATTCCTCCAAAAAGACGCGGCAGGGGATCGTCGATACAGCGGCGCGCATCGGGCGCGGAAATGTGGATCTGAAGGTGGATACGAAAAAGCTTCACGGGGAAAATCTGGAGCTGGCGGAGGCGGTCAACGGGATTGGGGACGGAATCAAAATGGCGGTTGAAAAAAGCATGAAGGACGAACGCTTAAAAGCCGACCTGATCACAAACGTATCCCATGACATCAAGACGCCGCTGACGTCCATCATCAATTTCGTGAGCCTTCTTAAGCGCGAAAAGATTGAGAATGAACGCGCCCAGGGCTATATCAAGGTGCTGGACGCCAAATCGCAGCGGTTAAAGCAGCTGACGGACGATCTGGTGGAAGCATCCAAAATCAGCTCCGGCAACATTTCACTGCAGTGGGAGCGGCTGGATTTTAAGGAGCTGGTCAATCAGACGTGCGGGGAATTTGCGGATAAGTTTCAGGAAAAATGTCTGGAAATGGTCGTGAGCCTGCCGGAAGGGCCGGTGTGCATCGAGGCGGATTCCCGGCGGCTGTGGCGCGTGGTGGAAAATCTGTTTTCCAACGCCTGCAAGTATGCGCTGGAGGGGACGCGGGTGTATCTGGATATAAAAAAGACGGTGGAGAACGGGCAGGAGTACGCCGTTTTTTCCATGAAAAATATTTCCGCCCAGGCGCTGAACATCCGGGCGGAAGAGCTGACGGAGAGGTTTATCCGGGGAGATATTTCCAGAAGCACGGAGGGAAGCGGGCTGGGGCTTTCCATCGCCCAGAACCTGACGCAGCTCCAGAAGGGAAAATTTGAGATCTATCTGGACGGGGATCTGTTTAAGGTAATGGTGACGTTTCCGACGGTCAAAGCGGCAGGTGAAGCGTAAAGACCGTGCCGCAGGGGGAATTGTCCGCAACGGTAATTTTTGCCCGATGGGCTTTTGCGATGTCGGCGGCAATGCAGAGCCCCAGGCCGAAATGCCCCTTTTGGCTGCGGGAGCTGTCCGTCCGGTAGAAGCGTTCAAAAACAAGCGCCTTCTGGCTGTCCGGGATGCCGCAGCCGGTATCCGTCACGGAAAGCAGGAGCTTTCTGCCGGACGTATGGGCGGAAAGGGTGATCTGCCCGCCCTCCGGCGTATAGCTTAAGGCGTTCTGGATCAGGACGCTTAAAAGCTGCGTGATCTTTTCGGGATCGCACAGCGCTTTTGGGAGAGGGGCGTCGGGCAGGGAAAGCAGAAGAACCCGGCGCTTTTGCATGGCGAGGGATTCAAAGTTTTCATAAAGGTTTAAAAGCAGGGTTTCCATATCCGTTTCCGCAAGGCAGAGAGAGGCTCTTTTGGGCGTTCCGTCTGCCAGAAGCAAAAGATCGGATAAAAGACCCTGCATTCTTTTTCCTTCCCGGTCGATGCTGTCTAAAAAACGGTCCTGTTCTTCCTTTGGCGCGACGCGGCAGGCGCCGGAGCAGGCAAGGATCGCGGAAAGGGGCGTGCGAAGCTCGTGGGACGCCGACGCGATAAATTCGATCTGCCGTTTCTGGGCGGCATAGGCGGGTGCGAGAATGCGCCCCACAAAGAAAAAGGAAAAGGCGGATAATAAGACCGCCCCTGCCGCCGCGGCGCACAGAAAGCCGATCCCCTGCCAGAAAAGCTTCCGGTGGAAGGCAGACAGGTCAAAAACGGCGACCGCCGTTACCGGGACGCCGTTTTTTAAAAATGTCATACAGCCCGCCAGATGGGTGGCGTAAAAAAGGGAGGCGGGGCCTTCCTTTTTTTGTCCGGAAAGCTGTCCGGAAAAGCCCTGCGGCGCCTGATACCAGCCGGTTTCTTCGTGGACGGGCTGATAAAGGGACGGTGACTGAACGCTCAGAACGGTTTCCTGATACCATGAAAGGATCTGCTCGGAAAGCGCAAGCGTTTGCGGGCTGAGGGAGAGCCGGTTGAACACATAAGGAGAGCCGGAGTCTGTCAGATAGATGGAATAGGAGCGGTTCTGCATTTTTTTCAGCCAGGCGTGCGAGATCGTGTCCTGGGATTCCAGATTGGCAAGCAGCGCGTTCATGTCGTTTTGAAAGGAAGCGCAGATGTTTTGGCGCTGGCTGTCCACGGAGGAGATCCAGAAGAGGGCAGTCATCGTCCACAGGATCGCGATGGTGATCAGGCTGCACAAAAGGGTAAGCTTAAGCCGTAATTTGTCAAACATTGGTATCCTCCAGCAAAAATCCGACGCCCCACACGTTGCTGATGCGGGCGCGGCTGTTTAAGGCTTTCAGGCGTCTGCGCAGAAAATGGATGTAGTTGTCCAGATTGGTAGCCTCCACATCGCTGTCGATGCCCCAGACGCGCCGGATGACCGTTTCTCTGGGCAGGGCATTTTTGGCGCTGCGCAAAAGGGTTTCCAGCACCTGCCCTTCCTTGCGGGAGAGAATTGCCTCTCCGGCAGGGCCGCACAGGCGGCAGGTTTCCGGCTCATAGGACAGGTCTGCAAAAAAGAGACGGCCGGTCAGGCTTTCTGTCCGTCCGCGTCTTGTGACTGTGCGGATGCGCGCCTCAAGCTCTTCCATTTCAAACGGCTTTACAAGGTAATCGTCCGCCCCGCCGTCCAGACCGGAAAGCTTGTCGGATAAAGAACCAAGGGCGGTAACGAGAATGACGGGGGTAAAATCCCTGCGCGCCCGCAGCTGTGAAAGCAGCGTCAGTCCGTCGATATGGAGGAGCATCCGGTCTAAAAGGATGCAGTCAAAAGAGCCTTCCTTCATATACCAGGCGGCTTCCTCGCCGTCTTTGCAGCAGTCCACCTCGTAGCCGCGCGCCCGCAGCCAGTAGGCGGCAGCGTCGCATAAGGAGGGATCGTCCTCTACAAGTAAAATACGCATGATGTGTCTCCTTTGGGGGATTCTTTTATTTTTCCGTATCCAAAAGAAAAGTATAGCAGAAAAATCTGTAAAAAAACTTTAAAAATAAAATCATGGTTTAAAGAATTTTTAAAAGAACTTCTGCTATCCTAACCTCACAAACAAGGCGCAGTCCTTCTGCGCAGCATCGGAAAGGAGTTTTAAACAGATGAAAATACGAAATCACAAATGGCTCTGTCTGCTTCTTGGCGCGGCGCTTTTTGCAGGCGGCTGCAGCACAGGCAGTCTGGGGAAAACGCAAACGCCCGGAAATACGAAAGAGGACGCCAAAGGCACAGAGGGTGCAGAACAGGAAATGGGACGGTACACGGAAGAGCTTTCGGAAATCGGAACAGAATTAAACCGCTGCAGCAGCTTTACCCGTCTTACGGACGGAAGGCTTGCGGTATTTTCCTATGAAATGGGGCCGTTTGTATCTTCGGACGAGGGAAAGACGTGGGAGCCGTGGCTGACCGGATCGTATGAGCAGGATTATGCGATCGGCTATCATGCGGCTGCGATTGCGCCGGACGGTTCCCTGTTTGCAGTTTATACCGATTACGGGGACGGGCAGGAGAATGCAGAGACAGACTCGCAGGAGGGTGCAGAGCCGGACGTGCAGGAGGATGCAGAGGCGGACTCGCAGGAGGAATGGAACCGGCCGCTGGAAGCTTTTTTGATCTCTCCCGACGGTAAGGCGCAGAAGGTTGAATTTGAGGGGCTCGGCGATCGTTACATGGATGAAAATGTGCCGACGGAATGCTGGTATTCGCCGGACGGGACGCTCTATGTTGCAACGGATTCCAATATCTTATATGAGGCGGATCCGGTTTCGGAAACGCTGACGAAAATTTTGGAATCGGATCAGCCGGTGGAGCAGGTCAGCTTTTCGGAAAAGCGGCTGGCTGCCCTGACGACAGAGGGCGTGCTGCTCTACGATCTGGAAGCAAAGGAGCAGATGGAAAGCGATGAGGTTCTGGATCAGTTTATCCGGGAAAAGGCGGAGGCAGCGGGAAACCAGATCCATTTTACGGTGGACGCTTACAGCGTTTACGCGCAGCAGGACGGGGACACGATCTATCTGATCTGCGAGGACGGCATTTATGCACACGGTTTTGGCGGGGGCACGATGGAAAAGCTGATGGACGGGACGATGTATGCGATGGGGGATCCGGAACACGGCGTTTACGGGATGCTTCTTTTGCCGGATACCGCATTCCTTGTGATGTATGGGAATGAGATCGGAAAGCTGTCTTACGATCCGTCGCTTCCGGCGGTTCCGGAAAAGGAGCTGAAGGTGTACAGCCTGACAAAAGATGATGTGATGCAGAAAACGGCGAGCCTGTTCATGCAGAAGTATCCGGAAGTCTACGTCAATTATGAAGTGGGCATGAGCGGGACGGGCGGTCAGACGGCAGAGGATGCGATCCGTGCGCTGAACACACAGATCATGGCGGGAGAAGGGCCTGACGTACTTTTGCTGGACGGCCTTCCGCTGGAAAGCTACGAGGAAAAAGGGCTTTTGGCAGATCTGTCGGAGACGCTTGAGACTGCAAAGAAGCAGGAGCCTGTCTTTGAAAATATCGCGGAAGGATTCCGGAGAAAAGACGGCGGCATTTATGCGGTCCCGGCAAGATTTTCGATCCCGGCGCTCCTTGGCCCCGCAGAATTTGTCAAAGAGGGCGGTCTGGAGGTTTTGACCGATGGGGTTGAAAAATTGCGGACGAAAAAAGCTGCCGGTTCCGTCATGGGCGGCATTACCGCAGAAGGCGTGCTGAAGCTTTTGGCGCTTTCCTCAGCTCCCGCATGGGAAGGGGAAGACGGGCAGATGGACGAAGAGGCGGTAAGGGAGTTTCTGGAGGCTGCGCAGAAAATTTACGGGCTGGAAGTATCCGGGGTAAGCGAAGCGGAAAAAGAACTGTTTGAAAGCATGTCCTTAAGCAACACCGAGACGGGAGAGGTAGAAATGGATACGAGATTTCTGATGGATGTGGGGGCAAATCAGATGTTTCTGGATCCGGACAGGCTGGCACTTGGAAAGCTGTGCGACGAGTGGTCGATGCAGTCGATGATCTCCGCCCAGCGGCAGACGCCGGGCAGCGCCTACGGGCTGCTGCCGGGACAGCAGGACCATGTATTTCTTCCCCAGACCGTCGCCGGGATTTCGGCGGCGGCAAAAGAAAAGGAGCTGGCAGGACAGTTTCTGCAGATGATGCTGTCCAAAGAGGCAGCGGCGTCCGGCGGCGGGTTTTCAATCAACCGTGAGGCACAGAAAGCGGCGGTTTCCCTGAATGAAGGAGACGAGCAGGGGATCGTCGGGGCGATGTCGATGGCAGGGGAAGACGGAACGATGAAGACGATGAACCTGTATGCGCTGAACGAAGAGGAAAAGCGGTGGCTGGAAGAGACGATCGGATCTCTGGCTGTGCCGTATATTGGAGGCAGCGTGCTGGAAGAGGCGGTTCTGGAGGCGGGGGAAGCTCTGCTGGAAGGGACAACCGATTTAGACGGCGCGATGGAGCAGATCCGCAAAGCGGTACGTTTGGAAATGGCGGAGTGACCGATGAAACGGAAATGGAAACAGGGCATGGCGGCGGCAGGGTTTCTGCTGCCAAGCCTTGCCGGGGTAACGGTTTTTTATCTGATCCCGCTTGCAGATGTGGTACGGCGGTCGTTTACGACGGCGGTAACGGGCAGGTTTGTGGGCTTTGAAAATTATAGGACTGTTTTTCAGAACGAGGCGTTTTTGCTGGCGGCAAAAAACACGGCAAAATTTGCGGGCTGCTGCCTGCCGCTCCTGATCGTGAGCGGGCTTTTGATCGCGCTGCTCATTACGGGGGACGTTTCGCGGAAAGGGTTTCAGACCTGTTATCTTTTGCCGATGGCGGTTCCGGCGGCGACGGTGGTTCTCGTATGGCAGATCCTTTTTGACCGGGCGGGACTGTTAAACGGCGCGCTGAGCCGGATCGTGTCCGCAATTTCCGGGAAAAAGACGGTTATTTCCATCGACTATATGGAGACGGACGCCGCCTTCTGGGTGCTTGTGGCAAGCTATATCTGGAAAAATCTGGGCTACACGGTAACGCTGTGGGCGGCGGGGCTTTTGGGCATCCCTGCGCAGCTGAAAGAAGCCGCGCAGGTGGACGGCGCGGGGAAGCGGCAGATTTTTTTCCGGATCGTGCTGCCGCAGCTAAAGCCCACGTTGTATACGATCACGGTGCTGTCGTTTTTAAATTCCTTTAAGGCGTTTCGGGAGGCATATCTGGTGGCGGGCTCCTATCCCCATGAAAGCATTTATCTGCTGCAGCATCTGTTCAACAACTGGTACGTGGATCTGGCGGTGGATAAGATGGCTGCCGCTGCCGTTGTAACAGGGAGCGTGCTTTTTGCAGCGATCCTTGTCTGGCAGCGGCTCTGGGAGGAAGGCAGGGAATGAATATTCGCGATCGTTTCAAAAATCTGGCGGCATGGGCAGTCCTTCTGGCGCTGAGCCTGCTGATCTGTTTTCCGGTGTTTTTGCTGCTTTCCGGTTCGGTCACGGGGGAATATGAGATGGCGCAGCGGCTTTTGCCGATGGCGGCAGGAAAGCCCCCGCAGGAGGGGGGATTTGTGACATGGCGGTGGATGCCGGAATTTCCGGAGTTTCTGGAATATGGGACGCTGCTGTTTGCGTCGCCCCAATTTTTTACGCTGTTCTGGAATTCGGTAAAAATGACGGGGCTGACGCTTCTGGGGGAAATGGCGGTGGCGGTTCCGGCGGCATGGGCGTTTGCGGTGTACCGGTTTCCGGCGCGGAAATATATTTTTACGGCTTATATCGTCCTGATGCTTCTGCCGTTTCAGGTAACGATGCTGTCCCAGTATCTGGTGCTGCACGGGATGAAGCTGATGGATACCCAGTGGGCGGTGATCCTGCCGGGAATTTTTGCGGCATTTCCGGTATTTTTGATTTACAGGAGCTTTTCGGAAATCCCGGAAAGCCTTCTGGAAGCGGCGCGCATTGACGGGGCGGGGGAGTGGCGGTGCTTTTGCAGGGTGGGGATACCGCTTGCGCAGGGCGGCGTCGCGTCGGCGTTTGTGCTGCAATTTCTGGAATGCTGGAACTTAATCGAGCAGCCGCTTGCGTTTTTGGAGGATCAGGCGCTGTGGCCGCTGTCTTTATATCTGCCCCGGATCGGGATCCGGCAGGCGGGCTTTGGAATGGCAGCGTCTGTGATCACGCTGCTTCCGGCGCTGTGTGTGTTTGCCTTCGGACAGGAATATCTGGAACAGGGCATTTCGGCGTCGGGCATCAAAGGCTGAAAACAGAACGGATGGGAGAGTTTTTACAGATGGGAAAAAAGAAGAAAATTGTAGCGGCAGCGGCAGGGCTGTTTGTTTTTTTGGCAGTATGCACGCTGATTTCCAAAAGCGTGTACGCGTACCGGCTTCCGCAGGTCACGACGGCTGCCGCCTCTAAAAAAAGCATCGGGAAAAAGATCGAGCTGTCCGGTACGGTCATGCAGACAAAGGATCATGCGGTCAGCGTCCTGCCGGGCGTAAAGATAGAGACAGTGGAGGTTGCAAAGGGGCAGAAAGTGCAGGAGGGCGATCTGCTTTTTACGGTAAGCATGGAGGATCTGGAAGAGCAGATTCTGGAAAAGCGGCTTTCCATCCAAAAGCTTCAGGTACAGATCCGGACGCTTCTGGAAAATAATGAGCTGATCAACCGGAAAAAGGTAACGGAGACGAACCGGGCGCTGGAGGATTATGTGGGCGCAGTGTCGGAAAATGACGCCCTGATCGGCAGGGCAAGGCAGAAGGAAGAGCAGGCAAAGCAGGATCTTTCCAAGCATCTGGAAGAGGAGCCGCAGCTGACAAAGGATTCCGACCGGGAGCGGGAAAGGGACGAATATGCGCGCTGGAAGGAAGAGGGAATGCGGCTGGAAGAAAGGGTTTCTGCCCTGCAAAAGCAGCTTAGGCAGGCGCAGGAGGAGGCAGACCGGCTGCAGAAGGAATATGATGAGGCGATCAAGGCGCAGGGGACGCAGGGGGCATATTTTTCGGAAGAAACCCTGCGGGAGGAGGGCGCTGTATCGCCGGAAGCGGAAAGCGTCATGGAAACAGAATTGGAGCCGGAAAGCACCGCACCGCCGGAGCCGGAGGGCATTGCACCTGCGGAATCCGAAGACGCCGTGGCAACAGAGCCGGAGCCGGAAAGCACCGCACCGCCGGAGGGCATTGCGCCTGCGGAATCCGAAAGCGTCATGGAAACAGAGCCGGAAAGCACCGCACCGCCGGAATCAGAGAGCACCGCGCCGTCAGAGCCGGAAAGCACAGCGCCGCCGGAACCGGGCACAGACACAGATCTGGAGGAATTAAAAAAACGGCTGGACGCGGCAAAGGCACGGCGGGACGAAATCGAGAGACAGCTAAAGCAGGCGCAGGAGGCTCTTTTAAAGCATCAGGCAGAGGGGCGCACAGAGCCGGATTTTTCCGCAGAGGATGCAGAAAGGAAAAGCTGGGAAAGCCAGAAAACGACGCTGGAGCGCAATGTGGAAAGCGCAGGCTGGGAAGAAGAGGACGCGGTTTTGCAGAAGCAGAAAGCCTTAAAGGAGGCGCAGCGGAAGGTGGACGACGCAGCTTCGCCCGAAAATGCACAGGATACGCTGGCGCTGTATCAGCTGGAGCTGGATTATGAACAGACGGTGCTGAGCCGGTATGAGCAGCTGCAGAAAGCGGGCGGAAAGGTAACGGCAAAGGAGGACGGCGTGCTCACGGGAGTGGGCGTTTCGGCAGGCGCGGACACGCCGGACGGGGCGGCAATGACATACGCTTCTTTGGAGGAAAACCTGAAATTTTGGATGAACTGCCCGAAGGAGCAGAAAAAGTATATCAGCCCGGGCACGCAGGGACGCCTTTTGGCAGACGGGATCGATGAAACGCTGGAAATCGGATACATGGAACAGCGGGAGGACGGAAGCTGGGACGCAGAGATCACGCTGCCCCAAAACAGCGCGTCCATGGGACAGGGCGGAATTTTTACGGTGGATTATCAGTCGGAAAGCTATTCCCAGTGCGTTCCGGCAGAGGCGGTCTATACGGAAAACGGCAGAAGCTATGTTTATGTGGTGCGCAGGCAGCAGGGGATTTTAGGCGAGGAGCTGGCGGCGGAAAAACGCTATGTGACGGTGGAGGAAAACGGGGACCGGTATGCAGCTCTGGCGGAAGGATCGCTTAAGGAGGGGGAGGAGGTCGTCGTGAGCACCACAAAGGCGCTGAAAGACGGCGAGGTGATCCGCTACCGGTTAAAGGAGGAATGATGCAGAAACGACAAGGGCTGCTTGACGGACATGGTACAATAAGGGCATCACCATGAAACGAGGTATTTTTCCGATGAAAAAAGAGAACGATCCGGATCAGAAGGATATGCTGGAAACAGCCGCCCGTCTGCTTGCAGGCGGGGGACTGACGATCGCGTGCGCCCTGTACCGTAAGCCGATGACAAAAAAACAGCTTTTCCGGTTGGAAAAGGACTGCCCCAAAGAGCAGCTGGAAGAGGCGCTGGTGCGGCTGGAAGCCTGCGGCATTATCTGTCAGGAAAAGGAAGAAAAAGGCAAAGGATGCGCGCAGGAAAACAGCTGCTGGCGGCTGACGGAGCTGGGAGAAGAGCTGGAAGAGACGTTTGCAGGGCTGGAACGGTTCGGACGTCTTTATGAAAGGCTGCAGAGCCTCGGGCTGGGCGCGCAGGAGGAAATGGCGGTGTACCGCACCGGTCAGACAGCGCCTTTCAAAAAAGACGGACAGATTAAGGCAGAGAAGCTGCTTGAAGAAAACAGGCAGAGTGCGGCAAAGAAACCGTGCGAAGAAAAAGAGCCGGACGGGGAGAAAAAGCGTCGGGACGAATGCGCACGGCGGCACGGCTGGGCAGAAAGCGGCGGACAGTTTTTATTTTATAATCCCCATCAGGGATATGAGGACTGGTATTTTTACGGAAAACGATCCGGGGAAACGGCAGCGGTTTATCTGATCACGGGGGAAGAATACGCAAAAATGCGGGAATGGATGGCTGCCGGGAAAAATGCAGCCGATGCAGGCAGCCGTCTGTATTTGAAAATTGAAATGAAAGCGGCAGATGTTGCGCCCGGACAGGAAGCTTTTTATGTGCGCGCGGAAGACCTGCTCATACAGGAATCCGTGCGGGAATTTTAAGATAGGGGCAAAAATGCCCCGGAACGGAGAGGTTTTATGAAAAAAAGCAGCGGGGCAGTTTTTGTCCCGCTGCGCCGCGTATTCAGGATTTTTTTGCTTTTGTCCGGGAGGATGACCGCAGCGTGACGGCATTTCCCCGTACCATGATATTTTCCATGCTCCGCAGAAAGCTGGAAAAACGGCTGTATCCATAGTCCTTTAGGTCAAAGGAGGGATATTTCTTTTTGAGATGGTCGTAAATGACGGAGAGATTGTCGATGGAGCCGCCGCTTTTTTCGATGAGGGCGGTAACTGCCTTCTGCATCTCCGTCATATTGTCCAGCTCGCGGACGCACACATAATAGGAGGAGTTTTCCTTGGAAAGCTCCAGCTTGGAGCATTTGTCCCGGATGAACGTCAAAAGCTTTGTGTAGCCGTAGTTGCGGACGTCGAAATCGGTAAACTTGCTGTTTAGGCGGCTGCCGATCTCGCCCATGTAGGTGGGCTTTCCTTTGTTCTCATTGTCGTTGATGATCGAAATAATCGCGTCCTCGATGTCTCCGATGGATGTGACAAAGTCGGTTTTTACGCTGCGCTCCGAAGCCAGCACCTCGTGCAGACCGGAGGAGGAAGCCGAAACGCTCGCCTCATAGATCAGATTCAGGTGGATGAATTTGTTGCACGCTTTTGTGAGAGCGGCGGGGGTTTTGGATTCTCCCATGCCGATCACATACATATTCGCCTCGCGCAGCCGCATGGCAAGACGGGTAAAATCACTGTCGCTGGTAACGAGGCAGAAGCCGTTGACATTGCCGGAATACAGGATGTCCATGGCGTCGATCACCATCGTCATGTCGGAGGAATTTTTCCCGGAGGTATAGTCGAACTGCTGGATGGGCGTGATGGAATTGTCCAGCAGGATATTCTCGTTCCAGCCGTTGTTTTTGCTCCAGTTGCCGTAAATGCGGCGGTAGGTGGCAAAGCCGTAAGTCTCTATTTCGTTAAAAATAATGGAAGCATAGCGGGAGCTGACATTTTCGGAATCGATCAGCACCGCGATCTGCATTTTTGGTTCGGTAATCTCCATGATGGGGCAGTCTCCGTTTCGTTCAGATTTCTGGTTTCCCTTGGGAACTATCTTAATATCCAGTATACCCTTTTTGGAAAAAAATTGCAAAAGGAAAAAGCGGCCTTTTGCGGGAGAAAACAGATTGGCGCAAAAGGAAGAATCGGAAGGGACGATGGCATATGTTCCATAAAAACACGACTTTATGAAAAATATAATATGTAATATGTCATATATACTTGACAAATAAACCGGCGGGGCGTACAATGCAGTTAATTCCAAAAGAGACAGGAGGCATGTGCGGTGGGAAAAAATAAAAGAATGAAAATCGCAAGGGTGGAAAAGGATCTGTCTCAGGAACAGCTTGCAGAGCTGGTCGGTGTGAGCCGGCAGACGATCAGCATGATCGAATCGGGGAGGTTTAATCCGTCGCTTCAGCTGTGTCTGTCAATCTGCTACGCGCTGGGGCGCACACTGGACGAATTATTCTGGGAGGAGATGGAGGCATGAAAAGGTATTTCAGAAGAAGGATTGACGAGCGCCAGCGGGCGGATCTGCGGCGCGTGGAAAGCTATGGATACTGGATCGCGTTCTGGCTGCTTCTGGCGTCGGTGATCGTGAAAAGCGTGATCATTGGCAGACCGAAGGAAGAGTGGCTTACGGAATGGGTCATTTTTATGATCCTTGCGGTTTATAATGTTGTTTCGCTTGCATGGATCGGCGTATGGTCGGAGAATTCCCCGAAGCCGACGTTTGCATCGAGCGTGTCTTCCAGCCTGCTGGGCAGCCTTGGATTTTCCGTCATTTATACGGCGGGCACATGGCTTCACTCCGGCAGGACGATGGGGATGGATGAAGTGATCTTTCTGTTTGCCCTGTGGTTTATTGGGTTGTTTGTCCTATTGATCGCCGCCTTTGCAGCGCTTATGTGGATTTACCGGGTAAGGGACAGACGGCTTCAAAAAAAGATGGATGCGGAATTGGAGGAAGAAGAATGAAGAGCTGTGACAGGAAGCTGATCGTATTTTTTTCGGCGGCGTTCGGGCTGCCGGTGGTTTTGGGAATTTTTATGGGAGCCGCCTTTTATGGAGGGAAGGACGTGGGCGCTTTCCCGCTGACATGGATGTTCCTGCCCGCCTCCGGCGTGATGCTGGGAAGCCTTTTGTGCCGGGAGAAGGAGGCGGAGAAAGAGCCTCTGCCGAAAGCGTTTTATGTTACTTTTCTTGTAATGACGGTATTGCTCGTCCTCGTATGTATCGCAGGGGTGTTTGTGCCCGTTAATGCGCTGATCGTGACCAATCAGATCGTGATCATCGGGTCGTTGATCTGTCTGGCAGAGCTGGCGGTATTAAAGCGGGAGCGCCGCAGGGAATGGGGACTGTCCCTGACCGTCAACTGGAAAAAGGCGCTTGCGGGAGCCGGGCTGTTTGCTGTCATCTATCTTGTCCTGTCGGGGCTGAGTGTGGCAGTATCCTGGGCGATGGGGGAAGACATATCCGCCTATCGGCTGAATCCGATGCTGTGGATGTGGGTTATGGTAATTCTGCCGCTGAATTTTGTGCTGTCGTTTACGGCGTTTTTTGGCGAAGAGTACGGCTGGCGCTATTATCTGCAGCCGATCCTTCAGCAAAAATTCGGGCTGCGCAGGGGCGTGATCGTGCTGGGGCTTTTGTGGGGAATCTGGCATCTGCCGATCAACCTGTTTTATTACAGCCCTGAGACGAGCCTGCAGAGCATTCTCGGACAGCTTGCGGTCTGCGTAAGCTTCGGCGTTTTCTTCGGGTGGGTGTACATGCGTACGAAGAATATCTGGGCGGTAACGCTGATCCATTTCTTGAACAACAATCTGGGAATGGCGCTGTTTCAGGTGTCTGCGGAAGGCGTGGAATGGACGTGGGGCAGCCTGCTGGTGTCTGCAGCATTGTATTTTGCCGTATTCCTGCCGTTTCTTCTGACAAAGGAATACCGGGGAGCAGAGAGCGTATCATAAAAAAGCGGTGCGATGAAATCCCATCAGAAGATTTCACCGCACCGCTTTTTTGATTCCGGAAAGCCGACGTAAAAATCCGGCGGATTACCGGATATAACCTGTTGTTACAGGTAGTTTTCCCTCTTATTATATTTCTCCAGGATCGTGCGGATCTTCTCGGTAGGAGTCAGCACGTTGGTCAGGGAAACGTCGTGGTTCATGAAGTCGATGATGGACGCCATGAATTTGCTCATGTCCGCTTCGATATAATAAGGGCGGGAGAGCAGCTCGGGGATCTGGTAGGTTAAGTTGGTCGTGATGACCTTATCAAACCAGCCCTTTTCGTAAGCGTCGTCGAAGGCGTCCATGCCGTCTGTAAACAGGCCGAAGGTCGTACAGATAAAGACGCGGCGCGCGCCCATTTCCTTGAGCTGGCGGGCGGTATCGAGCATGCTGCCGCCGGAAGAGATCATGTCGTCGATGATCACGATGTCCTTGCCTTCGATATTGTCGCCTAAGAATTCGTGCGCAACGATCGGGTTTTTGCCGTTGACGATCGTTGAATAATCGCGGCGCTTGTAGAACATACCGATGTTGACGCCAAGCACGTTTGCAAAGTAGGTGGTACGGTCAAGGGCGCCTTCGTCGGGGCTGATCACGATAATGTGATCCTTGTCCACGATCAGATCCGGCACGTTGTCCAAAAGGGCGCGCATGAACTGATAGGGGGGCGTGAAGTTATCAAAGCCGCACAGGGGAGCCGCATTCTGCACGCGGGGATCGTGTGCGTCAAAGGTAATGAAATTGGTAACGCCCATGTCGGCAAGCTCGGTCAGCGCATAGGCGCAGTCCAGAGACTCGCGGCCGCTTCTTTTGTGCTGGCGGCCTTCATATAAAAAGGGCATGATGACGGAAATACGTTTTGCTTTTCCTTCAACTGCAGCGATCATTCTCTTTAAATCCTGATAATGGTCGTCAGGGGATTTGTGGTTGGTGTAACCGTTTAAGTTGTAAGTCAGGCTGTGGTTGCAGACATCCACGAGGATGTAGAGATCCGTTCCGCGGACGGATTCGTTCAGACAGCCCTTGCCTTCGCCGCTTCCAAAGCGCGGACAGCAGGCATCCACCAGATAATTGTCCTCGATATAGCCGCGGAATGCGGGATCGTCATGCGAGGAATTGCGCATGTTTCTGCGGAAGGACACAAGATAATTGTTGACGCTGCGACCCAGTTTCTCAGCGGAGTCCAGTGCGATGATCTTCAAAGGACCTACGGGAAGCGCGTTTTCAAGTTCGCGTAAATTCGGCATAATTTTCTCCTCCATCTTTTACATTTATATCATTCGGGCGCGGCAGAGTCAAGAGGGGGAGGAAATTTGTCATGACAGGGCGGCTTTTTTCTGATAGAATAGAACTATCGGCAAAGGACACGGCAGGTTTTTTGCGGCAAGAAGGAGTACAGAGCATGAAAGAAAAAGGACATTTGATCAAAACCGTACAGCCCGGAAGCATTGCGGAGGAGATGGAGATCGAAGCAGGCGACAGGCTGCTTGCCATAAACGGCGAGGAGGTTGAAGATATTTTTGATTACCAGTACATGATTCAGGACGAATATGTGGAGGTGCTGGTCGCAAAGCCTTCCGGCGAGGAGTGGCTTTTGGAGATCGACAAGGAGTATACGGAGGATTTGGGCGTGGAGTTTGAGAACGGGCTGATGGACGATTACCGTTCCTGCACGAATAAGTGCATTTTCTGCTTTATCGACCAGATGCCTAAGGGAATGCGGGACACGCTTTATTTTAAGGACGACGATTCCCGGCTTTCCTTTTTACAGGGCAATTATGTGACGCTGACGAACATGTCGGACAGGGATGTGGAGCGCGTGATCAAATATCACATGTCCCCGATCAATATTTCGTTTCAGACGACGAATCCGAAGCTTCGCTGCGAGATGCTGCACAACCGCTTTGCGGGGGACGCGCTCAAAAAGGTTGACCGTTTTTATGAGGCGGGCATCGAGATGAACGGGCAGATCGTTTTGTGCAAGGGCGTAAATGACGGGGCTGAGCTGGAAAGAAGCCTGTCCGACCTGACAAAGTATCTGCCGCATCTGCGCAGCGTTTCGGTCGTTCCGGTGGGACTGTCCAAATTCCGGGACGGCTTATATCCGCTGGAGCCATTTACGAAGGAGGATGCGGAGAAGGTGCTGGATACGATCCATGCGTGGCAGGAAAAGATCCTTCCGGAATACGGCCTGCATTTTGTCCACGCCAGCGACGAATGGTATATCCTTGCGGGCAGGGACGTGCCGGAGGAGGATAATTACGACGGCTATCTGCAGCTGGAAAACGGCGTCGGCATGGTGCGGCTTTTATGGGAGGAATTTATGGATTCCGTCCGTCAGCTGAAAGAAAGCGGGGCGGTGGAGCGCTGGAACGGGCGCAGAAGGGAAATCTCGACGGTGACGGGACGCATCGTATATCCGTATATCTGCCGGATGGCGCGGGTTTTGGAGGAGACGTTTCCGGGGCTGTGCGTGCACGTCAACGCGATCCGCAACGACTTTTTCGGGGAACGCATTACCGTGACGGGGCTTTTGACGGGGCAGGACATTATCGCCCAGCTAAAAGGGAAAGAGCTTGGCGAGGAGCTGCTTTTGCCGCAGAACGTATTAAGGAGCGGCGAGCGGGTGCTTCTGGACGATTATACGGTGGATGACATCGCTGACGCTTTACAAGTGCCGGTGAATATTGTAAAATCAAGCGGATATGATCTTACAAAGAGCCTGCTGGGAGAATTTTAAAACTGGCGGATGCGGTAGGGTCCCGATGGAAAATAAATCCGGGGAGCAAAAGGCTTCCATAATGAAGTGCCGCCCATGCGGCAGGAAAGAGGTAAGAATGGCAGGAAGAAAACCCATTGTAGCGGTGGTAGGCAGACCGAATGTCGGCAAATCCACCCTGTTCAATGCGCTTGCGGGAGAGATGATTTCGATCGTAAAAGATACGCCCGGCATTACGCGGGACAGGATCTATGCGGATATTTCATGGCTTGACAAAAATTTCACACTGATCGACACCGGCGGCATTGAGCCGGATTCCGGCGACATTATTTTATCCCAGATGAGGGAGCAGGCGCAGATCGCCATTGATACGGCGGATGTGATCCTGTTTATGGTCGATGTAAAGCAAGGGCTTGTGGATTCGGATTCCAAGGTGGCGGACATGCTGCGCCGCTCCCACAAGCCGGTGGTGCTCGTTGTCAATAAGGTGGACAGCTTCCAGAAATATATGGCGGATGTATACGAGTTTTACAATCTGGGCATCGGTGACCCGTGGCCGATCTCTGCGGCAAACCGTATGGGAATCGGCGATATGCTGGACGAGGTGGTGCGCCATTTCCCGGAGGATGCAGACACGGATATGGAGGACGACCGCCCGAGGATCGCGATTGTCGGAAAGCCGAATGTGGGCAAGTCGTCTCTGATCAACCGGCTGATCGGCGAGAACCGCGTGATCGTTTCGGACATTGCGGGTACGACGCGCGACGCGGTGGATACGGAAGTGGTTCATAACGGCAGGGAATATGTGTTTATCGACACGGCGGGACTGCGCCGCAAAAACAAAATCAAGGAAGAGCTGGAACGCTACATGATCGTGCGTACGGTCAGTGCCGTGGAGCGTGCGGACGTGGTCGTGCTCGTCATCGACGCGACGGAAGGCGTGACTGAGCAGGATGCCAAGATCGCCGGGATTGCCCACGAGCGCGGCAAAGGCATGATCATTGCGGTAAACAAGTGGGATGCGCTGGAAAAGGACGACAAAACGATCTACCGTTTTCAGGAGAAGATCCGCAACACCCTGTCCTTTATGCCGTACGCGGAGATGATCTTTATTTCCGCATTGACAGGACAGCGGCTTCCGAAGCTGTTTGAGACGATCGACGCGGTCATCGAGAACCATGCGCTGCGCGTGGCGACCGGCGTGTTAAACGAGATCATGGCGGAAGCGGTGGCGCTGCAGCAGCCCCCGACGGACAAGGGCAAGCGGTTAAGGCTTTATTATATTACGCAGGTTTCGGTAAAGCCACCCACCTTTGTTATTTTTGTAAATGATAAGGAACTGATGCACTTTTCTTACACGAGATATATCGAAAATAAAATACGGGAGGCGTTTGGCTTCCGCGGAACACCCCTGAAATTCATTATCAGGGAGAGGAAGGAGAACAACTGAAATGGAACGTCTGGCTGCTTTGGCGATCGGATATGTGTTCGGTCTGTTCCAGACCGCATATATTTACGGGAGGCTGAAAGGGATTGATATTCGCCAATACGGGAGCGGGAACGCGGGAACGACCAACACCCTGAGGGTACTCGGGACAAAAGCGGGACTGATCGTTTTGGCGGGCGATATTCTGAAATGTATACTGGCAATCGTGGCTGTGCGGCTTTTGTTTACGGACAGCCATACAGACGGCTATTATCTGCTGGCGATGTATGCCGCCCTGGGAGCGATCCTTGGGCATAACTATCCCTTTTATCTGGGATTTAAGGGCGGAAAGGGCATCGCTGCGACGGCAGGGCTGATCCTGGCGATCCATCCGGCGTATATCCCGATGGGAGTCCTGATCTTTTTCGGCATCTTTTTTACGACCCATTATGTGTCGCTGGGATCCCTGCTCGTATACGCGGGCTTTCTGATCCAGACGGTTGTGATGGGGCAGATGGATGTGTTTGGGATGCCTGCCGCACACAGGGCAGAGATGTATGCGATTGCGGTTTTCCTGACGGCGATGGCGTACTGGAAGCACCGTGAGAATATCAAACGTCTGGTATCCGGTACGGAGCGCAGAACATATCTTTTGAAAAAGAACAAAGAGGCTCTGGACACAAACGGGGCAAAATAAGGAGCCGTTTACGCGGCGGAAAGAAGGAAACATGGCAAAGATTGGTATGATCGGAGCCGGAAGCTGGGGCATTGCGCTCACATGGCTTCTGACAAATAACGGACATCAGGTGACGGTATGGAGCGCGCTGGAGGATGAGATACGTCTGCTGCAGGAAAAGCATGAGCAGACCTCCAAGCTTCCGGGCGTGATCCTTGCGGACAGCGTTTCTTTTACGACCAGTCTGAAAGAGGCGGTCAAGGGAAGGGATCTTCTGGTGCTGGCAGTTCCGTCGCCGTTTGTAAGAAGCACCGCGCATCAGTTAAGGGATGTGGTAGAGGAGAAGCAGATCATCGTCAATGTGGCGAAGGGCATCGAGGAAAAAACGCTGATGACGCTTTCTGAGGTGATCGAAGAGGAGATCCCGCAGGCGCAGGTGGCGGTTTTATCGGGGCCGTCCCACGCGGAGGAGGTCGGAAAGGGCGTGCCTACGACGATCGTTGCGGGGGCAAAGACAAGAAGCGCCGCAGAAAAGATCCAGAATATTTTTATGAGCCCCGTGTTCCGGGTATATACAAGCCCGGATGTGCTGGGCATCGAGCTGGGGGCGGCGTTAAAAAATGTGGTGGCTCTGGCTGCCGGCATTGCGGACGGATTGGGCTACGGCGACAATACGAAGGCGGCGCTCATTACCCGCGGGATCACGGAGATCGCGCGTCTGGGAACGGCGATGGGCGGAAAACGGGAAACATTTTTCGGGCTGTCCGGTATCGGGGATCTGATCGTTACCTGCGCCAGCATGCATTCCAGAAACCGCCGCGCAGGTATCCTGATCGGTCAGGGGCATACGATGGAAGAGGCGATGCAGGAAGTGCAGATGGTCGTGGAAGGCGTTTATTCCGCGAAAGCGGCGATGGGGCTGGCGGAAAAATATCACGTTTCCCTGCCGATCATCGAGCAGGTCAATCAGGTGCTTTTTTATGGGAAACCGGCGGCGGATGCGGTGGGAGAGCTGATGCTTCGGGATAAAAAGATCGAAATTACCGATACGGAGTGGGACGCATAAAAAGGGAAGCTGCGGCAGGATAGAAGCCGCCGCAGAAGGAGGGGCTTATGAAGATCAAATGCAGCCGGTGCGGCAAGCGCTTTGACGCGGATATGTACAGCGGTCTGTGTCCGAAGTGCGGCGCTTATAACGGAAAGCACATGGCAGGGTATGAAGAGAAGGAAGCCGGACAAAAGGCGGCTGAGACGGCATGGCAGCCGGAAACGGTATGGCAGCCGGAAACAGAGCCGCAGCCGGAAAGGGCATGGCAGCCGGAAACAGACAGCGCGGCAAAGGAAGAGCCTCGGCAGGAGACGTTTGGGGAAAGCACAGCGGCAGAAAGCAGGGACAGCCAGAAGGCATGGCAGAGCGCGCCGCAGGCAAAGGAGGAAAAGCCTTATGCCGGTAGCCAAAGCTTTGCGCCGGGGTCTGCGGACCGTTACAGGACGCCTGAGCCGGCATGGCAGAGCGCCGGAAACGGAGGAAAAGGCGCGGGAAAAATGCTTCTTGCAGCGATTCTGATCCCGATTGCAGCAGGCATTGCCTTTCAGTTCTGGGAGAAGGGATATTTTCAGGAACGGATGACAGCCGGGGAAAATATCATTCAGGAAGCAGGAAACGCGCAGGTAACGGTGCTGGAAGGCGGAAGCATCGAATATCCGGTTTATGTGGGAGTGATTGGCACAGGGCCGATGCCGCAGGAAGAAGTGCCGGAGGGCTGGCATCTGGAAGGGGTCTGTGTGGCGGCTGCCTGTGAAGGCTATAATTCGGAGGAGCAGATAGAGGACATCCAGATCGGTTATAAGATCGGGGATGAGACGTTTTATCAGAAGGCGCTGGATAAGTATGAGCTGGAACAGTTTCTCGACGACTGGGGGCTTGAGGAGGATGCGCTGCTGGCTTCCTATGACTTTGACTATGACGAATCGCTGGGGTATTTTGTTTTCATGGTGCGGGACGGCGCAGCTGATCGGAAGCTGATTTTGGAAATAGCGGACGGCGCAGGCAGAAGCGTGACCCGTCAGTCGGCGCTTCCTTTGGAGGAGGCAGACGGCGTGCTCCGGTGGGAAAACTGGGCAGAGTGGAATGGATTTCCGGAAGAAAGCGGGGTGGAGGAATGAAAGGCGGATCTGCGAAAAAGGTAATCTGCGGAGCGGTGCTCGGCATATCGGTTTTTTTTACGGCGATCGGATTTTTCTCCAATATTGACAGTAAAAAAGATTTCACGCACTACAGCGTAAGCCCCCTGATCGCAAAATCCTCCCGTGCAGAACGGCTGCCGGACGAAAGAAAAGCGGACTTTGAAGGGCTTGATTATGAGTCTGAGGATATGCGGATCTATGAGGTACATATCGAATTTGAGAATGTGACCGACTATACATGGAAGGACGTTTCGTTTATGGTCGGGACTGCGGACGGCGGCTATGCGAAAATCATCTATCCGGAAGGAAACGGGGATTGGGATGATGCAGAAAGAAACGGCCAGATCGTTCCGGCAGGAAGAAGGGGGACGATCGTGTGCTATGTGGCGGCAGAGCCCGATACGTCCCGCGTGATGCTTGAGGAGTACGGGGAGCTTCTGGACGAGGAGGGAAACCGTGCGATGGTAAATCTTCCCGCCGAGGTAGGGGAGGTTTCGGAGTGGTCGGCAGAATAAGCCGTCTGAGCAGAGGAAAACAGCTGTCTGCGCAGAAAAGCAGAGTATGATACAGCCCGGCAGAAAAGGGAGAACCCCTGATCTGCCGGGCTGTTTTAAGGTGCGTTTTGCTCTTTTTTGCCGGTATGGAAACGGTCAGCGGATCGCTTCTACGATCGCGCGGGTCGTTTTGGGCTTGTTCATGGAATAAATATGGATGCCGTCTGCACCGCAGCGTTTCAGGTCAAGGATCTGTCTGACGGCATAGTCGATGCCCGCCTTGCGCATATCCTCCGGGGAGTCTCCGTAGGAGGCGATCAGATCCGCCAGCTTTTTAGGGACGGAGGAGCCCGAAAGGGTCACGGTCGTTCCAAGCTGCTTTGCGGAAGTGATGGGCATGATGCCCGCGCAGACAGGAAGGGAAATACCCGCTTTTTCCTTTTTCTCGAGAAAGCGGTAAAAAAGATCGTTTTCAAAAAAGAGCTGGGTGATCAGAAACTGCGCCCCGGCAGCCTCCTTTTCCTTGAGAAAACGGATGTCCTCGTCCAGAGAAGCTGCTTCAAAATGCTTTTCCGGATAACATGCGCCTGCGATCTCAAAATCCGTATGCTCTTTAAGAAAGGCGGTCAGATCGGAAGCGTGCAGAAAGGCGCGCCCTTCAAACTGGGCGTCGTCCATCCATGCCGGACGGTCCCCGCGCAGCGCGAGGACATGACTTAAGTGTTCTTTTTTCATGGCGTCCGCCACCGCCAGAATATCTTCGTAGGATGAGCCGACGCAGGTCATATGGGATACCGCCGGAATATGCAGGCGGTTCTGGATAAAGGACGCCAGCTCCACGGTTCGTTTGGAACGGCTTCCGCCCGCGCCGTAGGTAACGCTGATAAAGTCGGGGGAAAGCTCTGCAAGCTGCGCCAGAATATTTTGGGCATTTTCAAATTCCTCTTCCTTTTTGGGAGGGAATACTTCAAAGGAAAGCGTCTGCTTTCCGGAATCAAAAAGTTGTCTTATCATGGCAGTTGTTCCTCATAAATTCTTGATTTTAAAACGTGAATATCGTAACATATAACTATGCGCAGTTCAAGCGCGGCAAAAGGAGAAATTTTTATATGAGCGAATCTTTTAACAGTACGAAGCAGTATGTGGCCAGCAGAGAGCTGATGGACAGCGTGAATGTGGCGATTGCCCTGCAGAAGCCTTTGCTGATCAAGGGAGAGCCGGGTACCGGAAAGACGATGCTGGCGGAGGCGGTCGCACAGTCTCTGGGCAAGAGACTGGTGATCTGGAACATCAAATCCACGACGAAGGCGCAGGACGGCCTGTATATGTACGATACGATCCAGAGACTTTATGACGGGCAGTTCGGGGAAGAGGGCGTGGACGACATCGCGCGCTATATCAAGCTTGGAAAGCTGGGAGAAGCGTTTGATTCGGAGGAGCAGGTTGTCCTTTTGATCGACGAGATCGACAAGGCGGATCTGGAATTCCCGAACGACCTTCTCTGGGAGCTGGATCAGATGGAGTTTTATATCCATGAGACGAAGCGCATGGTAAAGGCAAAGCAGCGCCCGATCGTGATCATTACGTCCAATGCGGAAAAGGAGCTGCCGGACGCGTTTTTGCGCCGCTGCATTTTCCATTATATTGATTTCCCGGATGAGGCGCTGATGGAGGAGATCGTAAAGGTGCATTTCCCCGAGGTGGAGGAAAATCTGTTAAAGGCGGCAATGAAGGTTTTTTATGAGATCAGAAGCTTTCGGGACATCCGCAAAAAGCCCAGCACCTCCGAGCTGATCGACTGGATCAACGCGCTGCAGATCGGCGGGATCTCTGCAGATCGTTTAAAGGAGCTTCCGTTTGTGGGCGTGATCGTCAAAAAGGACGAGGATCTGGAAACGGTGCGTCATAAAATGGCGTAAAGCGGGGAAAAGCGTATGTTTACGAAGTTTTTTTACACCTGTAAGGCAAAGGGCTTAAACGTGAGTCTGGGCGAATGGCTGACGCTCCACGAAGCGCTGGACAAGGGGCTTGCAGGCGGAAGCCTGACGCAGTTTTACTATCTGTCCCGGATGATCCTCGTAAAAAGCGAAACGGAATTTGACAAGTTCGATCAGGCGTTTGAGGAGTGCTTTAAAGGCGTCCAGACGGAAAACGAGATCACGTCCCAGATGCTGCGGTGGCTGGACAAGTCCGATATGGAGGAGCTGGCGCACGAGGAAGCGAGAAAGGCGCTGAATGAGGGCGAGGATCTTCAGATCGACAAGCAGGACGTGGAGGAGAAGTTCAAGCAGCGGCTCCGGGATCAGGACAGCGAGCACAACGGCGGAAGCTTCTGGATCGGGACGATGGGAAAGACGTCCTTCGGAAATATGGGCGGCAACGTCGGCGGCGTGCGGGTTGGCGGAAAGACCGGCTATCAGTCGGCGTTTGCAGTCGTCGGCGCGCGCAAATACAGGGATTTTCGGGACGACAGAATGCTGGACAACCGGCAGTTCCAGCTGGCATTTCGGCGGCTCCGGCAGTTTTCCACAAAGCTGGATGTCCCGCGGACAGAGCTGGATATTCCGGGAACGGTGGACAAGACGTGCAATAACGGAGGCTGTCTGCAGATCGTGATGGAAAAGCCGCGCAAAAACTCTGTCAAGCTGCTGCTGTTATTCGATTCGGGCGGAACGATGATCCCCTTTTCCTCCCTGATGAACGAGCTGTTTCAGGCGGTAAACAAGTCGAACCACTTTAAGGATGTGAAATGCTATTATTTCCACAACTGCATCTATTCCAAGCTGTACAAGACCCCGGAATGCGAAAACGGCGACTGGGTGGATACGGAATGGGTGTTCCGCAACTTGGACAGCGATTATAAGGTCATTATCGTGGGCGACGCGGCGATGGCGCCGGAGGAGCTGTATTCGGATTCCGGCAATTACCGCGGGCCAAACGGCGGCCTTTCGGGCTGGGAGTGGTTAAGGCTCATGAAGCGTCATTATAAAAAGATCATCTGGCTGAATCCCAAAATGGCGCCCGGACGCGCGCCGTGGAGAGAGGCGGAAACGGCGATAAAGGATCTTCTGCCGATGTACAAGCTGACGGTGGAAGGGCTCAACGAAGGAATGATCCGGCTGATGAACAACCGGAGGGATTGAGAAATACGAGAAGGAGGCAGGGGTTATGAAGCTGGAAACACTGATGAGCATGAAGGCGCGCAGGAGCGTGCGCAGCTACAGGAAAGAGCAGATCACGGATGCAGAGCTGGATGCGGTTCTGGAGGCAGGGACTTATGCCGCAAGCGGAATGAACCGTCAGCCGTCAAAAATGGTCGTGGTGCAGGATGCAGAGCTGATCGGGAAGCTGTCCCGGATGAATGCAGCGGTCATGGGGGCGGATTCCGATCCGTTTTACGGCGCCCCGACGGTTGTGCTTGTTTTTGCGGATACCAATGCAGGAACATGGCTGCAGGACGGCTCCCTTGTGATGGGAAATCTGATGCTTGCCGCCTATGCGGTAGGCCTTGGTTCGTGCTGGATCAACCGCGCAAGGGAGATGTTTGAAAGCCCGGAAGGAAAAGCGCTGATGGAACAGTGGGGGCTTACGGATAATTATGCCGGGGTGGCTTGCTGTATCCTCGGCTATCCGGAAGGGGAGCTGCCGGAGGCAAAGCCCAGAAAAGACGGGTATGTTGTTAGAGTGTGATGAAAGAAAGGCAGGAAAATTTATCGATAAATTTTCCTGCCTTTCTTGATATTTTAATGAAAAGCACATATAATAAGAAAAAAGGCAGGAGGTGCAGGATATGGCAAATGTGATGGACTGCCTCGTTCCAATTTCTTTATTTAATAAGGGACAGGCAACAAAAATTTTTAACAGGCTTAAGGAAACGAAGGAACTTTTCGTGCTGAAGAATAATCAGCCTTCCGCCGTTATTTTATCGCCGGAAGAATACACAAGACTGACGGAGATTGAGGAAAATTACAGTTTGCTGCTGGAAGCGACAAGCCGTTTGGAAGAAAACGGAAATAAACCGGGAATATCAATGGAGTCTGTTATGGCAGAGCTTGGAATCAGGGAAGAAGATCTGGAAAGCGCGGGGGATGTGGAAATCGAATGAGCTGGAGCATAGAATTTTTGGAGGAAGCCCGTAAGGATATGAAAAAGCTGGAACGCTCTGCCAGCATTCAGGTATTAAAAGGAATTCAAAAAGTAAGCATCAACCCGCTTCCGGTACAGGAGGGAGGATATGGGAAGCCATTGGGAAATAAAAGCGGCATAAACCTTACGAATCTACTGAAAATTAAATTCAGGGATTTGGGAATCCGGGTAGTATATAAGGTAGAGCGGACAGAAAATGCTATGAAAATTATTGTTATTTCTGCAAGAACAGATGAACAGGTATATCGGGAGGCGTCGAAGAGAAGAGAAAAATATGAGTTATGAAATGTAAAAAATATATTTTCAGTGGTATAGATTAGGTCGCAGAACTGCAAAAACAGCGGTTCTGCGACCTTGTTATTTTTAATGATTATTCCTTACCGTCCCAGCAGTAAGTGCAGAGCTGGCTTCTGTCCAGACCTACGGAGGCGATCATGTCGTCTAAGCGGTGATAGCGCAGGCTCGTAAAGTTGAGCTGTTTGCAGATGCGCTCGATCATGCCGTGGTACTGGTCGGATTCCGGATCGGCATATGCCTCCAGATTCGGGTATTTGTTTTCGCCTTCCATCTCCCGGATGACACGGCGTGTGATCAGATCCATGTCGGAGGTGGAACGGGAGAAGTTTAAGTATTTGCATCCGTAAAGCAGAGGCGGGCAGGCAGGGCGGATATGCACTTCCTTTGCGCCGCTCTGATAAAGGAATTCTGTTGTCTCGCTCAGCTGTGTGCCGCGGACGATGGAATCGTCAATCAAAAGCAGGCTTCTGTCATGGATCAGGTCATGAACGGGAATCAGCTTCATCTTGGCGATGAGGTTGCGGCGGCTCTGGATCGTCGGCATAAAGGAGCGCGGCCAGGTCGGCGTGTATTTGATGAACGGGCGGGAATAGGGAATGCCCGATTCGTTGGCATAGCCGATGGCGTGCGCAACGCCGGAGTCTGGAACGCCTGCCACAATGTCGGGATGGACAGTGCCCGCGTCCCGCTTTGCCAGCGCCGCGCCGCAGTTATAACGCATCTGCTCGACGCTGATGCCCTCGTAGGAAGAGGACGGATAGCCATAGTAAATCCATAAAAAGGTACAGATTTTCATTTTCTTGCCGGGGGCGGCAAGCGTCCGGACGCCTTCCGGGGTAAGGATGACGATCTCGCCGGGGCCCAATTCGCGCAGCGGCTGATAGCCGAGGTTTAAGTAGGAAAAGCCCTCGAATGCAAGGCAGTGGGCGTTGTCCTTTCTGCCAAGGGAGATGGGGGTGCGTCCCAGCTTGTCGCGGGCGGCATAAATTCCCTTCGGCGTCAGAAGGACGATGGACATGGAGCCGTCGATAACGTCCTGCGCGTACTGAATGCCCTCGATCAGGTTTTCTTTGCGGTTGATGAGCGCCGCCACCAGCTCCGTGGCGTTGATGTCGCCGCCGCTCATTTCAAAAAAATGGGCGGGAGAATCAGAAAGAAGCTTCTGGGAAAGCTGGTCGATATTGTTGATCTTGCCGATCGTCATGATGGCATATGTTCCATGATGGGAGCGGATCAGAAGGGGCTGCGGCTCGTAATCGGAAATGCAGCCGATACCCATATGACCCTTCATGTTGTTTAAATCTTTGTCGAATTTGGTACGAAAAGGAGCATTTTCGATGTTATGAATCGCACGGTTAAAGCCTTCCTGCGCGTCATAGACAGTCATTCCGGCGCGCCGGGTCCCCAGATGGGAATGGTAATCCGTTCCGAAAAAGAGATCAAAGATACAGTCTTCTTTTGAAGCTACTCCAAAAAATCCGCTCATTTTTATCCTCCGGTATGGTTGTTGTATTTTAAATTTATTTTATCACAGGCGGAAGCGTTCCACAAATAGAAATATCCGAAAATTTTCGGCATTCTTTTGGCGAACAGCCATATTGACGGCAAAAGGCTTTGTAAAAATAGCTGATTCTTACGCCCGAAACGGCATGTGTTTGGGCGGAGGGGCAGGAAAAAAACGGCAGCCCTGACGATAAGTCTATATGGCAGCGCTTCCAGATTCCGCTTGAATTGTGCGGGGAAAAACGGTATCATCAGTCTGATGGATAACGGTATAAAAAGGCATCAAAAACAGTTGCAGGAGAAAGGGAGAAAAAATGAGAGTGTTGGAGGCGCCCTTTGTACAGGGCTTTCTGAGAATGGCGGACGACGGCTGGCAGCAGGGCTGGCACGAAAGAAACGGCGGCAATTTAAGCTACCGTATCCGGAAAGAGGAGATCGAAAGCGTCCGGGAGGAGCTTTTGGCAGACGGGGAATGGAAACCGGTCGGCACAGCAGTTCCGGGACTTGCCGGGGAGTATTTTCTGGTGACGGGAAGCGGCAAATTTTTCAGGAATGTGCTGCGCGATCCGGAGGATTCCGTGTGCATCATCGAGCTGGATCAGGCAGGGGAGCAATACCGGATCCGCTGGGGGCTTGTAAACGGCGGAAGACCGACCAGCGAGCTTCCCAGCCACCTGATGAACCATGAAGTAAAAAAACGTGCGACCGGGGGCGCGTACCGGGTAATTTACCATGCGCATACGACAAATGTGATCGCGCTGACGTTTGTGCTGCCGCTGACGGACGAGGCGTTTACGCGGGAGCTGTGGGAGATGGCGACGGAATGCCCCGTGGTATTTCCGGACGGGATCGGCGTGGTGGACTGGATGGTTCCGGGCGGACGCGACATTGCCATTGAGACAAGCCGCCTGATGGAAAAGTACGATGTGGCGGTGTGGGCGCATCACGGGATTTTCTGCGCGGGCCCTGATTTTGACATTACCTTCGGACTGGCGCATACGGTGGAAAAATCGGCGGAAATCCTTGTAAAGGCGCGCTCTATGAGCGCTGTGAAGCGCCAGACGATCACGCCGGAGCAGTTTCGCGCGCTGGCAAAGGATTTTGGGGTAACGCTTCCGGAGAGGTTTTTGTATGAAAAAGAGTAAAACTGTATGGAGGGTCATTCAAACGGCGTGCCTGCTTTTCGTAACCGCAGCAGCCCTGGGCGTTGAAGTCTGTTATCGCAGGATCGTGCTCCCGAAGGGATACCTATGGCTGTTTGACTGGATGGAAACGGCAGTTTTGGCGGCGGGGGCGTTTGCTTTTGCGGCTGCGGTCATCCTGAACCTGAAAAAGAAGCGGGGGACAAAGCTGGCATGGCTGGCGGCGGCAGGCATAACAGCGGTTCTGGCGGTTTTGCTTTCTGCGGTTTTGAGTCCGGGAAAGGAAGAGGTGTCCCGGTCGCCTGAAAAAAGCAGGATTGCGGTGGTCGATACGGATGTGCAGAGCGGTCAGAGAAGGCTGTGCCGGGTTTCTTATCTTTTTTTCCGGTATCCGAAAGAAATCCTGCCCTTTGCGGCGGACAGCGATTTAAAATACGACTGGCTGGAAGAGGATGTGTGCGCGGTAACGGGCAGGGATACGGCGGGAAAGGTGCGGCAGTATCTGGCAACCTACGGCGCCCGCGGCAGCGTCATTTCGTATATGGACCCTTATGTACCGATGCGGGGAAGCTGGACGGGATACGATTCCTCCGGGGAGGAATGGAGCGTTGAGGTCTCTTCGGGCATCCGCATTGTGACAAAGGAAGGGCAGTGGTTTTTTGAGGAAAGCGAGTGCGAGCGTTATGGGACGATCGGAATGACGATCGGGGAAGCGTTTTCGCTGATCATGAACCGGGACTGCTATGAGGAGGACGGGATGCTGATGGACGGCGGAACGCTTACGCTGTGCAGGATCTCGATGGATGAACAGGAAAAGATCGTTCTGGAAAAGACCGGCGAGGCAGAAGGCTGGGCAGATTACGGCAAAGCGGATACAGCGCCGGAAAAATTCGGGGAGCCGGATGGATCAGAGGAGCCTCAGGAGCCGTTGGAACCGGAAACTGCGGAGGCAGGATATTATGACGACAGCAATTTTGAAAAAGAAGTTGTTTTGGAAGATGGAAAAATCCGCTACCGGATGATCGTTTTGGACGCGGCGCTGGGCAGCCGCCTGTACGGGCTGATCAAAAGCAGCGACGGCGGCAAAAACTGGGAGGTAGTGTCAGACGATCCCTTTCACGGGGAGCTTGGACAGGGCGTGGACTTTACCTTTCTGGATGAAAATTTCGGGTTTGCCACGCTGGCGCACAACGGCGGGAATACGGCGCGGCTCTATGTGACAGAGGACGGCGGAAAGCAGTATGAGCCGGTGGAGATCGGCCATAAGACGGAGACGGATTCTACAGGCGCGATCTGGGCACCCTACGATTATCCCCGAATGCCCTATGAAAAGGGCGGAATCCTCTATGTGCTCTGCGGGCAGGGCGCGGACGGGGACTATAACGGCGGGGATCAGAACGAAACAGCCCGCTACCGTTCGGAGGATAACGGCCATACGTTTGTATTTGACGGCATGGAGCCGACACAATAAGGGCATTTTTGACGAAAGCAAAAACCGCGGCAGTCTCTCAAACACAGGGCTGCCGCGGTTTTTTCATGCTGCCAAGGCGCGCACTTTTTTGTGCTGCGGAAATGTTTTTGATCAGCGGATTTCCAGATCAAACCGGCGGCTGTTCGGCAGCGGCTCGATGAGCATCCGGTAAATGGGGCGCTTCCATGCGGCGGAAAGCCGCGCGTCGGTGATCGGGATCTCTTCAATGGATGAAACGCGCCCGCCCGAAAGGGTAAGCTGCGCAGCGGCTTTGGTATCCGGCGCGGCAGATTCGGCAGCCGCAGGGATTTCGATGCGCTGCCCGTCCGGAAGCTCTGAAATCCTTCCGGGCTTTTCACAGGTGATCAGGCTTAACACGACCCGGTGGGGCAGATCGTCCCGGAAGGAAAACTCGTCCGTGATTTTGATTTTTTCCCCTTTGTACAAACGCGTGCTGCGCCGGTAGGAAGAAACCGGGGAAGCGGACGGATAGGCGGGGGCGATGTCCATCGAAATGGAGGAAGCCGAAAGGCTGCAGGAGACGCCGGCGGCACGGTACTGTGCGCCGTCCTTTTGCATGATGCCGTCGAAGGAGGGCAGGTTGTGCCATGCCGACTGCATCGTCCAGATTTCATAGCGCTGTGGGGAAAAGGTCTTTTTCGTATAGCTTTCCACGCCGATGTCGATGATAAGGGGGCGTCCGTCTTTGTATACCGTAAAGCTTCCTACATCGTTGTGATTGTGGCTGTCCGCATTGTCCCCCGCCTTGACTGCGAGGAAGAAACGGCTGTCCCGGGCGGCAAAAAGCCCGACGCTTGGGTAAAACAGATCCGGGGCGGGCTGTGCTGCAGAGCAGTCGAAGGCTTTGATCTCGGCAGCGTAAAAGCCGGAAAGGAGGCGGTAGAACAGGTTGTTTTCGGCGGGCAGCAGAAGGGCGTCTTTTTTGCCTGCCAGAAAATCCTTTGCCGCAAAGCGCATCATATCCTCCTGCCCGGTCAGCTTTGCAAACAGATATTCGCGCACGCTGCATCTGCCCGCCACGGGGGAGCAGTCCGCGAAATTGATATAATATTTGTCCGCGATATGCACCCGGTAAATGTAGGAGGCGATATTGCGGATCTTTTCATCGCCAAACAGGCGCTTAAAAGCGCCTCCCGTGATGGAATCGCAGACGGAAAGCACGAGAAAGAGGCAAAGCCCCGCGTGGCGGTAATACTGCGCCCCTTCGTCACAGCAGCCGTCCTGCCCGTACTCCGCAAGGAAAAAATCGGCGCTTTGGCAGGCTTTTTGAAAAACGGCGCGTCGCAGCGCGTTATCCGTCCCGGTCAGGAAGACGGACAAAAGGACGTTTTGCGTGCACCAGATCGTCCAGTTGTTCATCGGGGAAACTCCGTCGCCCATCCACCAGAAATGCCGCTTTGTGTAGGGCGTAAAAATCCGCCGTTCCAGCTCGTAGCGGATGCGTTTTGTGAGAAACGGGGAAAAGGCGTCGAGCACGGGGGCGAGCAGATAGGAAGCCGTGGCAAGCACCGCGCCCGTTTCACAGGCGAACAGATCCAGCACCGGATCGGTAAGGTCCGGCAGGGGAAGCTGGGCAGCGTCGCGCTCATAGGAATTGTGGGCAGGCAGGTTCCACGCATTTTCATCGCAGATCGAAAAAATGCCGTCGATGATGCCGGGCAGGAAACGCCCCTTGTTCTCTGTGCATTCCGCCAGCACGAGGGCGTTTAAGGCGTGCCGCTTGGAAAACAGCTTATCTTCAAAATGAACCCGGTTTCCGGTGCGGGAAAATTCCAGAAAATCGGAAGCGGAAAGATAGGGCCATTCAAAATTCAGGAAGCGTTCCCCTAAAAGGATCGTTTCCTTTTTCCACTCCGGATCGAGACGGTCCCATGCGCTGCGGTCGGAAATATCAGCGCAGGGCGTATAAGGGAGCAGCTTTCGGTCAAAGGCGGCAGCAATTTCAGAAAACATATGGAAAACCTCTCTTTATTTTTATTGTGTTTTTATTGTGCAGGGACTGTTTTACAGGCTCAGAATACCACCCGTAAGGCAGGGAAACAAGGCAGAGGGACAGGATTGTGGAAGATATTCCATATTTGTGAAAAGATATGAGCAAAGGGGCGGTTGCGCGCTGTGGGCGGACACGGTAAAATAGTGGATAGAAAGAAATGCGAGCCGTTTTGACGGCGGAAGGAGAGGGAAAAATGCTGTTTGAAACGATGCCGGCGATCGGTCAAAAAGAAGTGGAGGAAGGGCTGCGGTTTGCGTCGGAGCAGATCCTCCGAAATCTGGGGGAATTTACGGAGCAGTTTCAGGACTGCGCCAGTCAGGGGCTGTTTTATAAGCCGGTCAAAAACGAGGACTGGACAAACGGCTTCTGGACGGGGGAAATCTGGCTTGCGTGGGAATATTGCCGGGATCAGCGGCTGAAGGATGCCGCGTTAAAGCAGGTGGACAGCTTCTATGACAGGATCGTAAACAAAATCTGCGTGGATCATCATGATATGGGATTTTTATATTCGCCCTCCTGTGTAGCGGCGTATAAGCTGACCGGGAATAAAAAAGCGAGGGAGGCGGCAATCCTGGCGGCGGATCAGCTCATTTCCCGCTATCATGAGGTAGGGGAGTTCATTCAGGCATGGGGGCCGATGAACCAGCCGGAAAATTACCGCCTGATCATCGACTGTCTTTTGAATCTGCCGCTTTTGTACTGGGCGTCTGAGGAGACGGGCGATCCGAAATATAAGGACATCGCGGAAAAGCATATCCATACCGCGATGAAAACGGTGATCCGGGAGGATTATTCCACATGGCATACGTTCTTTTTCGATATGGAAACGGGAGAGCCGGATCACGGCGCGACCTGTCAGGGCTACCGGGACGGCTCCGCGTGGGCAAGAGGGCAGGCGTGGGGCATTTACGGCTGCGCGCTGGCTTATAAGTACACCGGAAGAAAAGAATATATCGATATTTTCAAAAAGGTATCGGATTACTTCCTGCGCCATCTGCCGGAGGATATGATCCCCTACTGGGATCTGGAATTTACGTCCGGGGACGAGCCGAGGGATTCCTCTTCTGCGTCGATCGCAGCCTGCGGCATGCTGGAAATGGCGAAATATCTGGAAAAAGAGGATGCCGAAGTGTATCGGAAGCTGGCGGGGCAGTTTATGAAATCGCTGTACGACGGCTATGCGGTCAAGGATCCTGCGCTGTCGAACGGGCTTGTGCTGCACAGCACCTACTCCAAAAAATCGCCGTACAATACATGCAATCCCTACGGCGTGGATGAATGCAACCTGTGGGGCGATTATTTTTACATGGAGGCGCTCACAAGGCTTTTAAAGGACTGGAAACTGTACTGGTAAAGGCTTGACAAGGCGTTTAAACCGTGATACACTCCACTTAATTCCTGCAAAAATGGGACAGCTTGACCGGTTTTGTTTTTGCAGCATAGGAAAAGACAGTGATGGGAACGAGTAAGACTGATTCAGGCTCCAACAGAAAGCAGCCGGCTGATGAGAGGCACGGGAGGCAACAGTCCGAATACATCCCGGAGTTCTGCACCGAAACGGGCCGCTGCGCTGCAGCAGGGTATCTGTATGACGGGATGCCCGGCAGCAGACAGGTTCAGAGTAGGCTGCAGCGGCAGAGGCGGCCGTTATCCCGCAGGAGTATCGTTTTTGATCACAAAAGACCGTACTTCATGAGGCAGGCAAGCGTGAGCTGTCTGTGAAAAAAGGTGGTAACACGAAGCGTTGGCCCTCGTCCTTTTGTTGGATGAGGGCCTTTTTAAATACTTTTTTTGCGAGAGGAGAACAAAAGGATGACGGTATTTGAAGAATTAAAAGCCAGAGGGCTTCTGGCGCAGCTGACCGACGAGGAGGAGATCCGGGAGCTGGTTGACAACGGGAAGGCGACCTTTTACATCGGCTTTGATCCGACCGCGGACAGCCTGCATGTGGGACATTTCATGGCGCTGTGCCTGATGAAGCGGATGCAGATGGCGGGCAACAAGCCCATCGCCCTGATCGGCGGCGGCACGGGCATGATCGGCGATCCTTCCGGCAGGAGCGATCTGCGCCAGATGATGACGCCCGAGACGATCCAGCACAACTGCGACTGCTTTAAAAAGCAGATGAGCCGTTTCATCGACTTTTCCGAAGGGAAGGCGCTGATGGTAAACAACGCGGACTGGCTGATGAACTTAAATTATGTGGAGCTTCTGCGGGAGGTCGGCACATGCTTTTCCGTCAACAACATGCTGCGCGCCGAGTGCTACAAGCAGCGTATGGCAAAGGGCTTGAGCTTCCTTGAATTTAACTACATGATCATGCAGAGCTATGACTTCTACATGCTGTTCCAGAAATACGGCTGCAACATGCAGTTCGGCGGCGACGACCAGTGGTCGAACATGCTGGGCGGCACGGAGCTGATCCGCAGGAAGCTGGGCAAGGACGCTTACGCGATGACGATTACCCTGCTGTTAAATTCCGAAGGAAAGAAGATGGGCAAAACCCAGAAGGGCGCGGTATGGCTTGATCCCAACAAGACTTCCCCGTTTGAGTTTTACCAGTACTGGAGAAACGTTTCCGACGCGGACGTTTTAAAATGCCTGAAAATGCTTACCTTTTTACCGATCGAGCAGATCCTCGAGATGGAAAAATGGGAGGGCAGCCAGTTAAATACGGCAAAAGAGATCCTGGCGCACGAGCTGACCGAGCTTGTTCACGGCAAGGAGGAAGCGGACAAGGCGGAAGCGGGCGCAAAGGCGCTGTTTGCAGGCGGGGCTGACGCGGAGATCCCCACGACTGAGCTGACGGAAGCTGATCTTTTAGATGGAAACATCGACATTTTAGGGCTGCTTGTAAAATCCGGGCTGTCCGCATCCCGTTCCGAGGCGCGCCGCAGCGTGGAACAGGGCGGCGTATCCGTGGACGGCGAGAAGATCACGGACGTGAAAAAGCTGTATGCGGGCGAGGCGCTTGTCGGCGACGGTATCACATTAAAGCGCGGCAAAAAGAGCTTTAAAAAAGTCGTAATGAAGTAAACGGTTTTCAACAATTTCAAACATGAAATCCCCTTCCGGTGCATATAGTGTAACAGCACAGACGGAAGGGGATTTTTTATGGAAAATCTGCAGAATGGAAATTTGGATACACAAAATCTTTACCGCGATATGCAGAAGCGGACAGGCGGAGAAATCTACATAGGAGTGGTGGGGCCGGTGCGAACCGGAAAATCGACGTTTATCAAGCGGTTCATGGACGCAGCGGTGCTTCCCTATATGAGCGATGAGGCGGGAAAGGTACGGGCGCAGGACGAACTTCCCCAGAGCGCGGGCGGAAAGACGGTCACGACGACGGAGCCGAAGTTTATCCCGCAGGAGGCGGCGTCTTTAAAGCTTGGCAGCGATGTAAATGTGCGCGTCCGGCTTGTGGACTGCGTGGGATTTATGGTAAACGGGGCAGCAGGGCATATGGAGGATGGGGCGGAACGCCTCGTAAAAACGCCGTGGTCTGAAAAGGAGATCCCGTTTACGCAGGCGGCGGAGCTGGGGACGCGGAAGGTGATCACAGACCATTCCACGATCGGTATTGTGGTGACGACGGACGGAAGCTTTGGGGATCTTGCGCGGGAAAGCTATCTGGATGCGGAGGAAAAGACGATCCAGGAGCTGAAAAAATTAAGGAAGCCGTTCTGTGTGCTCGTCAATTCCGCGCGCCCCTACAGCGTAGAGGCGGAAGACACGGCAAGGCAGCTTCGGGAGCGGTATCAGGTGTGCGCGATGCCGGTCAACTGCGCCCAGCTGAAGGAAGAGGATATTCGCCATATTATGGAAGCGGTGCTCTATGAATTCCCGGTGACGATGGTGGAATTTTATATGCCGAAATGGGTGGAAATGCTTCCGGCGTCCCATCGGATGAAGGCAGACATGATCGAGCGGATCCGGGAGCTGATGGCTTCGATCCATACGATCCGGGACGTGGCAGAGCATCCGGTCAGCCTTTCCGGCGATTACATCCGCCGCTGTATGGTGGAAAGGATCAATATGGCGGACGGCTGTATCCGGGTCGTGTTGGATATGGATGATCAGTATTATTATGAAATGCTGAGCGAGATGGTGGGGGAAAAGATCGGCGGCGAGTATGAGCTGATGCAGACGTTAAAGGAGATGGCGGAGATGAAACGGGAATATTCCAGAGTTCTTTCCGCCATGCAGGCAGTCCGCTCCAAGGGCTATGGCGTGGTGCTTCCGGATCGGGAGGAGATCCGGCTGGAGCGTCCGGAGGTGATCCGGCACGGCAGCAAATACGGCGTGAAGATCAAGGCGGAAAGCCCGTCGTTGCATTTTATCCGGGCAAACGTGGTAACGGAGATCGCACCGATCGTGGGAACGGAGCAGCAGGCGCGGGATCTGATCGGCTATATTGATGAAAACGGGAAGGACGACGGGATCTGGGAGACGAATATTTTCGGGAAAACGGTAGAGCAGCTCGTCAACGACGGCATCAGCGCCAAAATTTCCATGATCGATGAGGAAAGCCAGACGAAGCTTCAGGATACGATGCAGAAGATCGTAAACGATTCCACAGGCGGGATGGTGTGCATCATTATTTAAAAAGGGACTAAAAAAACAGATCAAAAAAACAGTACGGCTGCAGCGATCTATGGGCTGCAGCCGTACTGTTTTTTTGCCGTATTGTTTTTGGCGGACAGGAATCCGTTTATTCTTCTTCGCCCTCTTCGCGGTAAGGCAGGTAGCGGGACGTGCCTACAAAGACGGTGCTCACCTCTTTGCCGTCCTGATAGGTAGTAAAGTAGGTGTCGGCAGAAAGGGCCCCAGTCTGCTTTGCCCAAAGCTTAAAGGAGCGTCCTGCAAGCTCCTGATTCCACACGACGACGTTTACGGTAAGCTGTTTGTTTGCCGTGTCGGTATAGATCACGACAGGCGCAGCATAGTCGTTGCGGAATTTTAAATCCTTCGACCCTGCGGCGATCGCCGCGTCCAGACCCTTTGGAAGGTAGGAGACGGGCATGCTGTGGGCTTTGCGTTCGGTTACGGTAAGCCCGGCGTTTTTGACCGCGTTGTAAACGGTAGAGGAAATCTGGCAGACGCCTCCGCCAAGCCCTGTGGTATGTACGCCGTTTGCATAAACGCCAGCCTCCTTGTAGCCGTTTTTACGGGTGCGGGGCAGGATCGTGTCGCTGACGGAAACGGTCTGTCCGGGCATGACGATCAGGTTGTTTAAGCGGGATGCGCCTACCTCGATGTTGCTGCTCCGGTTGGCGCTGCTTGTTTTAAAGCTGGTCGTGCAGCTTCCTGCCAGAACGAAATCCGAGCTTGTCACGACGCTGCCGTTTCCGGTCACCTGCGTTAACAGCGCGGGCGTGAGCTCCTGTGTGATGTCGCTGCATGCCCCGGTCAGGATCATGTTGCGGATCGTCTGCGCCAGCCAGTCGGGCATGGACGGAACTGCTTCGTAATGGGCTGCCGCCTCCTTTTTGATGTAGCTTCCGGCGCCGTTGTCAAATACGGGAGCTGCCGGAGCCTGCGTCAGCGCCGCCAGCTGGGCGTTGATCGCGGAAAAATAGGATGAAAACACATCCGTATTTAAAAAGGTGCAGTCGATCGCGCCGTTTGCGTTGGTGAGGCGCACGGGCATATCTCTGAACGCGTCCATCCCGGTTACCCATGTAGTTCCCTGATAGGAAATGGTAACCTTTTTGGTCAGCCAGGCGGGATCGATATAGCGGGAATCGCCAAATACGGTGTCCACGGCTGCGGCAGGCAGCGGCTGCGGCGTCCAGGCAGCGCGCGCCTGGATCGGGAAAGACAAAAGAAACAGCGCGCACAGTGCTGCAGACAGATAATGTACATATTTTTTCATAGGAATACCTCCTTGCGGACAGCTTTTGTGTCCGATGTACTATTCTACCATATAAAGACGCAAAAACCAACGGGATCGTTTTGAAAAAATTTTTAACATTCTTTTTTCAGATTTTTCTGCGCGGTGGACAGCATCAGCTTGATGCGGTTTAGCTGGTTTACCTCGCTTGCGCCCGGGTCGTAGTCGATGGCGACCACATTGGACGCAGGATAGCGGCGGCGCAGCTCTTTGATCACGCCTTTTCCGACCACATGGTTCGGCAGACAGCCAAAGGGCTGGGTGCAGACGATATTGTTTACGCCCTGATGGATCAGCTCCACCATTTCGCCGGTCAGAAACCATCCTTCCCCGGTCTGGTTTCCGATGGAAACGATCGGCTCCGCATAGGAAACCAGATCGTAAATGGAAGCGGGGGGCGCAAAGTGCCGGCTTTTTTGGAAAGCGGAAGCGGCGGCGCTGCGCACCCTGCCGATTGCCCAGATCGCCAGCCGCGCCGTGGAGGCGGAGGATTTTTTCGCGCCCAGATGCTGCGCCTTATAAATCTGGTTGTAGAAGCAGTACAGCATAAAGTCCAGAAGGTCGGGCACGACGGCTTCCGCCCCTTCGGATTCCAGAAGCTCCACAAGATGATTGTTCGCCATGGGGGCGAATTTGACGAGGATTTCCCCTACGATGCCGACCCGGGGCTTTTTCTCATCGGTAACGGCAACTGCGTCAAAGTCCGCGATGATCTGACGGCACAGCCTGCGGAATTTAAAGTATCCGGGCAGTTTTTTGGAGGAAAGGAACTCCTGGCAGACCGTTACCCATTTGCGGTGCAGGGCGTTGACCGACCCGGGCTCTTTTTCATAGGGGCGCATGCGGTAGACGCAGCGCATGAAAATATCCCCGAAAATCGCGCCGTATGCCGCTCGGATAAGAAGCCCGGCGTTTAGCTGAAAGCCCGGATTGGATTCCAGCCCGCTCATATTGATGGAAACGACGGGGATGTGCTCCAATCCTGCCTTTTCCAGCGCGCGGCGGATAAAGCCGATATAGTTGGTGGCGCGGCAGCCGCCCCCGGTCTGGGTAATGACGACGGCGACCTTGTGAAGATCGTATTTGCCGGACAGCAGGGCGTCCATGATCTGTCCCACCACGCAGAGGGAGGGATAGCAGGCGTCGTTGTTGACATATTTTAACCCGACGTCGACAGCATGGCGGTTGTCGTTGTCAAGCACTTCAAAATTGTAGCCGCAGGCGCGGAAGGCGGGCTGCAAAAGCTCGAAGTGGATGGGGGACATCTGCGGGCAGAGGATGGTATAGTCTTTCCGCATTTCCTCCGTAAAAATGACGCGGTTTAAATTGGTCGGTCGGATCGTGCGCGCTTCCTGCTTCTTTTCGCGTACCCGTATTGCGGAGAGCAGGGAACGGATCCGGATCCGGGCAGCGCCCAGATTGCTGACCTCGTCGATCTTTAAGCAGGTATAGATTTTACCGGAGCCGGTTAAAATGTCGTTGACCTGATCGGTCGTTACCGCGTCCAGACCGCAGCCGAAGGAATTTAGCTGGATCAGATCCAGATCGTCCCTTGTGCGGACAAAGCTTGCCGCCGCATACAGGCGGGAATGATACATCCACTGGTCGGAAACGATCAGCGGCCTGTCCGGATGCCCCAGATGGGAAACGGAATCCTCCGTCAAAACTGCCAGCCCGTAGGAGGTGATCAGCTCCGGGATGCCGTGGTTGATCTCCGGGTCCGCATGATAGGGGCGGCCTGCCAAAACGATGCCGCGTTTGTGATTTTTCTCCATCCAGGAGAGTACCTCTTCGCCTTTTTTGCGCATATCCTCGCGGGCGTCAGCCATCTCATCCCAGCCGGCAAGGGCGGCGGCGCGCACCTCCTCGGCGGGAATGTCCGGAAATTCCCGGATCAGGGCGTCGGTCGCCGTTTCCAGAGAGGTAAACGCCAGAAAGGGGTTGGAAAATTTCACGTCGCCCCTGCCGATCTCTTCTACGTTGTTTTTGATGTTTTCGGAGTAGGAGGTAACGATCGGGCAGTTATAGTGGTTGTTTGCCTCGGGCGTTTCGTTGCGCTCATAAAACAGCGCCGGATAAAAGATAAAGGGCACGCCCTGACGGATGAGCCAGGTCACATGGCCGTGCGCCAGCTTTGCCGGATAACATTCGGATTCACTGGGGATCGATTCGATGCCGAGCGAATAGATGTTATGGTTGGAAGCGGGAGAAAGCACGACCTGATAGCCAAGCTTTGTAAAAAAAGTAAACCAGAACGGATAGTTTTCATACATATTTAAGACGCGCGGGATGCCGACGGGGCCTCTGGGCGCACGGTCGGCAGTCAGGGGCTCGTAGGAAAACAGCCGTTTTAATTTATAGTCGAACAGGTTCGGCGCCTGATCGGGATTTTTTGCCTTGCCCAGCCCGCGCTCACAGCGGTTGCCGGAAATATACTGCCTGCCGCCGGAAAAACGGTTGATCGTCAGACGGCAGTGGTTCGTGCAGCCTTTGCATTTTGCCATGCTCGTGTCAAATTCCAGCGCGTTGACAGCGTCGATGGAAAGCATGGAAGTCTGATAGCCGGGGGTATAATGCTCCCGTGCGATGAGCGCCGCGCCGAATGCGCCCATGATCCCTGCGATGTCGGGACGGATCGCATTGCAGCCGGCGATTTTTTCAAAGCTTCTGAGAACCGCGTCGTTATAAAAGGTTCCGCCCTGTACGACGATCTGTTTTCCAAGCTCTGAGGCGTCGGAAACCTTGATGACCTTAAACAGGGCGTTTTTGATGACGGAATAGGCAAGGCCGGCGGAAATATCCGATACGGACGCGCCTTCCTTCTGCGCCTGCTTGACCTTGGAATTCATAAAAACAGTACAGCGGGTCCCAAGGTCGATGGGATGGGCGGCAAACAGCGCCGCCTTTGCAAAGTCCTGTACGCTGTAGTTTAAGGATTTTGCAAAGGTTTCGATAAAGGAGCCGCAGCCGGAGGAGCACGCCTCGTTTAACTGCACGCTGTCAACGGTTTGGTTTTTGATCTTGATGCACTTCATATCCTGACCGCCGATGTCCAAAATGCAGTCCACCTTCGGATCAAAAAACGCGGCGGCATAATAGTGCGCGACCGTTTCCACCTCCCCGTCGTCCAGCAGAAATGCGGCTTTCATGAGGGCTTCGCCGTAGCCTGTGGAGCAGGAGCGGACGATTTTCGCCCCTTTCGGAAGCCGGGAGTAGATGTCCTGAATCGCGCCGATGGCGGTTTTTAAGGGGCTTCCGTTGTTGTTTGCGTAAAAAGAATACAAAAGGGAGCCGTCCTCGCCCACAAGCGCAGCCTTCGTGGTCGTGGAGCCTGCGTCGATGCCCAGATAGCAGCTGCCGCTGTAGGTTTCCAGCGGAGCGGTTTTAACGCGGTGGCTGTCATGGCGGCTGCAAAATTCGTCATATTCCTCCTGCGAAGCAAACAGGGGCTCCATGCGCTCTACCTCGAAGTCCATTTTGATGCCGGAGGAAAGCTTCTCGATCATTTCCTCCATCGTAAAATGAACGTCCTCTTTGGCGTTTAGGGCAGAGCCGATGGCAGCGAATAAATGGGAGTTGTCCGTGTCGATCACATGCTCGTCATCCAGCTTTAGGGTGCGGATAAAGGCAGTCTTTAATTCGGATAAAAAGTGCAGCGGACCGCCTAAAAATGCCACATGCCCGCGGATCGGCTTGCCGCAGGCAAGGCCGCTGATCGTCTGGTTGACAACCGCCTGAAAAATGGAAGCGGACAGATCCTCTTTTGTTGCGCCGTCGTTGATGAGAGGCTGGATGTCGGATTTGGCAAATACGCCGCAGCGCGCCGCGATCGTGTATAAGGAATGATAATTTTTGGCGTATTCATTTAAGCCTGCCGCGTCCGTCTGGAGCAGGGACGCCATCTGGTCGATAAAGGAGCCTGTGCCGCCGGCGCAAATGCCGTTCATGCGCTGTTCCACATTCCCGTTTTCAAAATAGATGATCTTTGCGTCCTCGCCGCCCAGCTCGATGGCAACGTCTGTTTTGGGGGCAAGCTCCTGCAAAGAGGTGGAAACGGCGATGACCTCCTGCACGAAAGGGACGCCAAGGCAGTTTGCCAGCGTTAAGCCGCCGGAACCGGTGATCATCGGATGCACGCAAAGGCTGCCGAGCTTTTGGCGCGCGTCCTTTAAAAGCCCGGAAAGCGTGCCCTGAATATCGGCAAAATGCCGCCTGTAATCGGAAAATAATATGTTGTGCGCCTCGTCTAAAACGGCGATTTTTACGGTGGTGGAACCGATGTCGATTCCTAAGGTATACTTCATCTGATCCATGGAATTATCACTTTCTTCCTATATTATATATTGTCATTTGTATTATTTTGAACGCAACCATTATACGACAGGATGTTGATTCTTTCAACAAAACTGCCTGTTAAGGAGTTGTTAAAATTTTGCAGTATTGAGAAATACGCTAAAACAAATAAATACGCCAAATCTGCTTGAATAATGGGCAAACTCGGCGTGTTTATAAATATTCGTAAAAACGTATTCAAACCGGATCGTCAGTGACAATTCGTGACAAATCAATTTTTTCTGTTTCTTTCTGAAGGTCTTAGTGTGAAAGAAAGTAGAGGAAAACCATAAATCAGCGCATATATCCGGCTCAACGTAAGTTTGGTGTATTGTTTAGGGAAAGGCATGAGAGACCTCCTTTCGGGAGAGGTACTATTTTTTATAACGGGAGATATGCCCCCTTGTACACTGAGGGTAGGCATTGAAAAAATAAAATAGGCAGATAACCGAAGTTACCTGCCTCATGAGCTTGAATGAAATAGGTGGGTGACAATCCACATCTCCTAACAATGGGCGACGGCCGCCTGTTCCGTCCTCAGATTTCATTCAAAAACATTTTATGTTTAATGTAATTTCATTATACATCAATTTTTGTTTATGTCAAGTTTTTTCAAGGTGCCTTTTTCTAAATAGCGTTCAGTGTTCCCGTCTTTAGGACCCGTCTTTAGGATTTAGCACTACGATTCTTTTGGGGTAAATCAATATCCTACACCATTGAAACCGGCATATTTGCTGGCTTTTTTTGTTTCTTGAAAAATTTGACAAAACACTTTTTTAACGCTTGCATATATAGTGCTATAGTGTTATAATGTAACAGGGTGATTTTATGGCATATTTTTTAAAAAAAACAAACAACAAAAAAGGGACTTATTTACAGATTTATGAGAGTTACTATGACCCAGAACGCAAGGCTGGTGCCCACCGTTCTTACAGACCGATTGGATATGTACATGAATTACAGGCAACCGGTATTGAGGATCCAATCTCTTTTTTTAAGGATGAAGTCCAAAAGCTCAATCAGGAGTTCAGGAACAAAAAGCAATCTGAAAAATACAGGCAGATTTCAGAGGAATCCCCGGAAAAATTTCTGGGCTATTTCCCATTAAAAAATCTGAATGATTCCCTTGGCTGTAAAAAATATATCGACCTTATGCAGACGGCAACAAACTTCCGTTTTAATGTGTTTGATATGATGTCTGCACTTATTTATAAGTCTTTTGGTACTGGCACATAGGCCATTGATTCACACCTCCTTTGCACTTCGGGGCATGGTGGCCCGAAGCCATGTGTTACCGGACAGCTTCTTTGGGAGGGGACTGTCTGCGGATCACCTTTGCGTGTTCCAGCCCGCTCTGTCTTGCCCGCCAGTAGTCCGGGTTGTAGCGGCGGATGGACTGGTTGATGGTTTCCTCGAATTTCTCCCTGTCCTTGATCCGCTCCGGGATATGCCACAGCTTTTTATCCAGCAGTTCCCGGAGTACCACGCTTTCCTGTGCGTCCTCCTCATAACAAAGATACCCCTTGTCCTTAAAACCGCATTTTTTTGCCGCCGGGGATAAGATAGCGGCGGCTTCGTCTGCCATCATGGTTCCTCCATGGCTGGCGGTGGAAACAAGGAACACACCGGGACAAAGGGTTTCACAGCTCTGCACCTCGCCCCAGGGAGAAGTGACAGGTTCTGTAAACAGTCCGGCGGTCCGGTTCCGGTCAGCCTGCATGAGAGCTGCTTTTTCTAAAATGCCTTTCAGTTCCGGGGAGAAGTAAGCATATTCTTTCAGCACCCGGGCGGCATCCCCGCCGCAGGACTTCATCAGAAGCACATAGGCTTCACTGTCGGCTTTGGTACAGTGTGTTGTATCGTTTCATAGGTGGTTGACCTCCTTTCTGTGCGTGGTGTCCTC